>ENA-ORXR01000926-ORXR01000926.1-marine-metagenome-genome-assembly--contig:-NODE-926-length-34528-cov-9.313460_pt1 | contig 34528 bp, 33 predicted proteins | sample MGYA00237866_ERZ511479 | MGnify/ENA metagenome assembly ERZ511479
AAAAGACGGTCCCTATGAGGCCCTCGCTGAAGGCGTCGCGCGGGGCAATAAAACCTATTACAATGACGCGCCGTCCAACTCGCCGCAGGTCATCGCGGATGTCATCGCCAAAGCGATCAACAGTAAAAACCCGAAGACGAGATATGCCGCCGGGAAAATGGCGAGAACGACACTATTTATGCGCCGTTGGCTCAGTGACAAGGCCTTTGATAAAGCCGTCTTAAATATGCTGAAATAGGCCTAGGTAGGTGCAGTTTTTCTCTGACGTCTCGGGCGCCCCACTATCCTAAACCAAAGCAGCCCGACCCCACTGAGCGCGAATAAAAGCGCCGCACCGCTGGCAATGCGAAGCCACCAACTGTTGAAATTGTCCTCGCCGGTCACATCCATGATGTGAAATTTCCACGCGAGATCAAAGACCCGCCAGAGGTGCGTACGAACGCTGCGCACTTCTGCCGTATCTGGGTCAATATAGAGTCGCGTTTTAGCTTTGTCGTCGAATTTTGCCTGCCAAACCGGAAGCGCTCCGGCATAGTCTTTTGGAGCTTCAGTCAGCTTCACCATAGAGGTGAGTTCACCCTCTCCCTTATAGCTTGAACGGGCGACGTTTTGAACATCCGTCTCGGCCAAACCATCCCAAGCCCTGCCGTTTCTGGCATCGAGCATTTGCGGACCGTTTTTGCCCAATAAGATGTAAGCGGGACGCCCCGCGATATTGACCAGCCGTGCCCCTGTTAACGCCCCGTCATAAGCCGTCATTGCGATCTCAATGGGGATAATATCCGCGTCTGTCAGGGAGAAAACTTGGGCCTCCACCAAATGCCGTCCCCGTACCTGATCAATCGGGAAAAGCGTCATGAAGAAGCCCGATCCGAACCAGAATAGAATTTGTAGTGAAAGAACCAAACCCGCCCATTTGTGAATGCGAGTCAGGTATTTATTGAAGGCACGGGACATGGGCGGCGATTTAACGCGATCAAACGCTCCGTCAAGGTTGCATTTGAGCCCAGTTTAAAGATTTCCTAACTCTGTCCGTGCCAATCTTTAGGTCAATTCTACCTTGTCGAGGCTGACAGTCATGAAAACCCAAATCGCGCTTCTCGCAGTGACCGCTCTTCTGATCGGCTGTTCCTCAGTCTCGGAGAGCATCCCAACGGTGAAGATTGAAAAACGGAAACCTAAAGCGACCGTTCAATCCGCCAGCTTTTTGACTAATAATTCCGCCAATCAGCCATCAAGGATTTGCGAAACAGAGGAAATGCGGACGAAGGTCATGGACGATAATTACGATAATGACGTCATTCGAATTATGGCCGTTGAAGGTGGAGAAAAAGGGAGCCGTATCCTGTCGGAGGTTGAAATTGATTGCCGGGATTACTTCCTGAGAAAATCTTTGGCTCCCGCACAACCAACAATCATACGCGCAGCAGCGCCAGCCACACGAATCGTCGAACCACCGCGACGCAGCACACCCGCCCAAAGTCAAAGCTATATCTATATCGTCCAGCGCGGCGACACGGTTTGGGATATTGCGCGGCAACACTGCACCACTGCCAAGGCTATTTCTCGTTTAAACGGGCTCGGGCGCGGAAACGTGATCGATATTGGTCAGCGGCTGAAGCTCCCCGATGAAGACTGTAAATAAACCAACGTGTTTTGGATAAATAAAAAACCCGGCCTTATGAGCCGGGTTTTTCTTTGTCTCAGGTTTTGAAAACCGTCACTACTTGACAACCTTCAGCATCGCCGGATCTTCATTGCGCATTGGCGCATAATCGCGCTTTGGCCCCGGGGCGCTGTTGAGTTGTGCGTAATTTTCCAGTTTCTGTGCCTGCACACGATTGACCTGACGGAATGTGTCGAGGTCTCTCATCACGTCTACGAATTTCGCGTTTAACGCGTCAAATTCAGCTTTTGCCTGTGCAAGAGCCCGGGATTGGCGCGCCTCTGTCTCGGCCTGATTGCGAAGGCGCTGTTCATTCACGCTATTGCGCTCACGTTCTGTCTCCAACACCTGACGCAGACCCGCAGTTTCTTCATCAAAATGATTGCCCATTGTGTTCTTTATGCGCAACTGAGTTGTCAGCTGTTCAATCTGGGTCTTAAGCGCGAGAATTTCATCCGCGCGGCGTTTTAGCGTGTCCTCAAACAATGTCTTCTGGCTCGCCTGCTCATATTCGGCGGACTGTAAACGGGAATTAGATGAAACGAGCTGCTCTTTGACCGCATGATGATCTAAGCGTAAATCGCGAAGCGCTGATAATGACGCATCGGCCGATTTGGTTTTCTCATCCAAACGCAAAGTAAATTCTTCAACGGCGTTCTGTAACTCGCGCATCTTGTGATTTTGCGAAGAGATTTGGCCTGTCGCTTGAGCCAACTCATCTTGAACACGTTGCTGAGTCAAAACCAATTCTTCGAGGCGGTCTGTCCGTTGATTCAGTTGTTTGGTTAGCGCCTCCCCTTCACGTCGGAGCTTAATCTCGGACTCTCGCATTACCGTTTCACGTTCTGTCCGTGCCGAAAGTTCGGATTTGCTTCCGTCGAGCTCCGTTCGCAATTTATCCCGTTCTTTTTGAACACTCGCGAGTTTGGCCGATTGTTCCTGTGCCCAAGCACGGTTCTTATCTAAATCTGCGCGAAGCGATTTGACCTCAGACCCTAGACGTTCTGTTTCGCCCTGCAACCGCGCTGCCTGGCGAACATTTGCGTCCATCTTGTTCATGGATTTAGTCAGCGCGCCAAGCCGTTTCGCCGCAATACCCTGTTGTTCTGCCCCGGTTTTCAACGCATCGGTAATGGCCTGAACCACATCCTGAGTTTCTTTCACATCCTCCACCCCGAATTTGGGCGCGTCCTTCTTGAACAAACGCATATCAGCCACCTTTAATATTGTCCCACGAAAGGCTTATCCCAAGCCGTTTCACATAATGTTTTGGTAACCATGTTAAGGTTAACGAGGCCTTAAATGCAGACAGGAATTTTGATAATTTTTACGGCAGGGCTTTGCGCTGTCATTTCCGGCCTTTTCGGAATGGCTGGCGGCCTTGTTTTTATGGGCATCATTGCAAGCCTGATGAGTGTCAGCGCCGCCATGATTGTTCACGGCGTGGTGCAATCTGTCTCCAACGGCTTGAGGTCTACAATTTTGCGCGAGCATATCCGGTGGGACATTCTGGGGTGGCAGCTACTCGGTGCCCTCCCCGCGATCCTCCTAATGCTCTGGGTCGCATTTACGCCGAATAAAGCCCAGCTTTTCCTCGTATTGGGGCTATTGCCGCTCTTGCTTTGGCTGCCAAAGGGCCTGCTGGCCGGGGACGCCAAAAAACCTGCGCATGCCGTGTTATGCGGCGCGTTGGTGATGGGCCTCAATCTGAGTGCAGGCGTCGCAGGTCCGGCGCTGGACTTTTTCTACGTCAAAACCGCCCTCACCCGCAAAGCCATCGTCGCGACCAAGGCCGTCACCATGTTCGCAAGCCATATGGTCAAGATCGCCTATTTCGGCATACCTTTGCTGCGTGCAGAAGGCCTCGCTGATTTGCCACCGCTCTGGGTTTTCGCGCTTGCCATTCCAGCCGTTGTCATCGGTACAAAGGTCGGGACATCCTTGCTTGAGCGTTTTTCTGACGTTGGCTTTCGTAAATATACGCGCATTCTCGTGACCATCGTCGGCATTGTTTATGTTTTGCGCGGCTTGGCTTTGCTCGATTTCATATAAAGCGCGATGCCTGCCACGGTGACCGCCGTTCCAACCGCGTCCCAAATGCCAAACGGCTCTCCCAGCACCCAAATCGCAGCGACGATTGTGACGAGAGGACCAAACATGCCCAGCATGGCGACGCGCTGCGCGCCAATGCGGCCAATCGCTATGTTCATGAAAAAGCTTGGTAAAAGCGTTGAGAACACCGCAATAGAGAGGCCTAAGACATAGATGCGAGGGGGCAGATCTAAGGCGGCTACGATGCCGTCTGAGGTCAAAGCACTTATCAAAAAATGCGCGAATATCGCGGTCGCTGCACCAAGCATGGCGAGGCAAGTGAAGAGCGGCGGACCTATCTTATCGATGAAATTCTTCGCAATGAGCTGGAACAAGGCGAACAACATAGCGCAAGCTAGAATCAGCCCGCTCCCGAGCCAGAGATTAGAGCTCTCTGTAATATCGCCGCCGATAAAAACCACGGCTAATCCGCCATAGGCCAAGGCCACAGCAGCCAGGCCCCACCTTGTCAACGCCCCGCCGAAAAACAACGCCCCGAACAAAATGACGAAAGCCGGATAGGTGAACAAAAGTAGGCGTTCGAGCTGCGCCGTGATATATTTCAAGCCCGTAAAATCGAGCCAGGCGCAACCGTAATAGGCCATCACCCCCGCCAGCATGGCCAAGCCGCATTGGCGAACAGTTGGCTTCACCGCAGCCTTGCGCCACACCCAAAACAGAATGGCCAAATAGACCGGAAAGGAAAACCCGAGGCGTAACATCATCAACGTGATGGGCGGGACTTGCTCGGTTATGCCCTCGCCCGGCAGATAGGCGAGTTTCACGAAGATAGCTTTCAGCGAATAGAGAGTAGCCGCCAGAATGCCGAGCACCACCCCAATCCAGACCGCGCCGGCCCCCTCCCGCGCATCAGCCCGGACGGGAGTGGCCAAAACGGGCGAAGAAAGCACGTCTCTCAGATTAGATTTCATTTGCGGCGGCGGTCTCGGAAGAACCCCTTCAACATGGAAGAGGATTCCGCCGCCAATACGCCGCCTGACACCTTCGGTCGGTGATGACAGGTGGGTTGGTCAAAAAAACGGACGCCATGCTCAACGGCGCCGCCTTTTGGATCGGACGCTGCGTAAATCACGCGCGCGATGCGGGCGTTAGATATCGCACCCGCGCACATCGTGCAAGGCTCGAGCGTCACATAGAGGCTCATCCCGCCCAGCCGATAATTTCCGACTCGATGGGCTCCGTCTCGCAGCGCCAAAATTTCTGCATGGGCAGTTGGATCACAGATTGAGATCGGCGCATTTCCCGTCCGCGCGACCACATCTCCTGCCGCATTGACAAGCACGGCCCCGACGGGCACTTCGCCGCGCCGTGCTGCGGCCTTGGCTTCTTCAATCGCCAGACGCATATAGTGCTCATCATTCATGGCGCGGCTTTCCTCTTTTGCGCCCCAACCGTCAAGACACATGCTATATGACCGACGAACCTAAATTAGACCGTATTGCAAAATATCTCGCCCGCGCAGGCGTAGCATCCCGCCGCGATTCCGAAAAACTCGTCGCCGAAGGTCGCATCAAAGTGAACGGCAAAGTCATCGACACGCCCGCCACAAAAGTTGGTCCGGCTGACAAAATTGAATTTGACGGAAAACCTGTTGCAGGCAAAGAGTTGACGCGGCTTTGGCGCTATTACAAACCCGATGGATTAGTGACATCTCACAAGGATGAAAAGAACCGGCAGACCGTTTTTGATGTTCTGCCCAAAGAGATGGGCCGTGTGATTTCCGTCGGGCGACTGGACATCACATCCGAAGGGCTTTTGCTACTGACGAATGATGGGGAATTGGCCCGGCATTTGGAACATCCCTCGACGGGATTATCGCGCCGTTACCGCACGCGCGCCTATGGCCATATCACGCAGACCGAGCTGGACACGCTGAAGGATGGCATCAAAATTGACGGCATTATGACAGGACCAATTGAGGCTGTCTTGGATAGCGCGAGCGGAGATAATTGCTGGATTACGGTAACGCTTAGAGAAGGCAAAAACCGCGAGGTTCGCCGCGCGATGGAACATCTCGGATTAAAAGTGAACCGTCTCATTCGGGTGAGTTACGGTCCATTCATGCTCGGCGATATTCCCAAAGGAAAAGTTGAAGAAGTTAAATATAAAGTGCTGCAAACGCAACTCGGGCACTTAATGGACTTCCCTGAACCTGTTGAAAAGAAACAAAAAGGCCCGAAGCGCGGAAGTCATGGGAGTGCGAAGCGGTTCCAGAAAAAGCCAATAAATAAATCCGGGGAGAAAGCCAAATCTGCCCCGCAAGGCCGCGGAAAGAATGCCAAACCAAAACGCAAACCCCGGGTTGGCGCGGCCGGAAAACCGGGTGGAAAATATCAAGGTAAGTTCTCGCCGCGTGGTCAGGGTAAAGGCAAGTCGTGAGAATAGTCTCAGGCAAACTCCGGGGTCGAAATATCGAGACACCCTCGGGTCGCAGCACGAGGCCAACCTCAGATCAAACGCGGGAGTCGATCTTCAACATTCTCAAACATGCTGAATGGGCTCCACCCCTCGACGGTGCGATTGTTGCCGATATTTTTGCGGGCTCAGGCGCGCTCGGATTAGAGGCGATGTCTCGCGGCGCGGCCTTCTGCCTCTTTGCCGAAACAGAACCGAAAGCCCGCACAGCTATTCGCGCCAATATTGAGAAAATGAAGATTTCCGAAGACACGCGTCTACACAGATATGACGCGACAAAGCTGAAGATCGCCCCCGGGAATATGCGCGGAAAATTCACCCACATTTTCATGGACCCCCCGTATAATAAAGGCCTCTGGAAACCCGTGCTGAGCCGTATCGTTCAGCAGGGCATATTAGCGAACAACGGGATTATTATCTTAGAGGAAAGCGTAGAAGCCGAAGTCGAACCGCGCGGGTTTGAGATAATGGACGATAAATCCTGGGGCGCCGCGCGGGTTTTGTTTTTGAGATTGACAAAATAGAAATTATGCGCATATAAATACGCATAATGAAATAGCTTTGTCCTTGACCGAAGCACGTTTCGCATCTCAATAAGCAAAGTCAGGGAAATTATGGAAACATACAGCAGAAAGCTGATCAAGCTACTCAAGGAGAATGGTTGGACATTAGATAGAATTTCGGGATCGCATCATATTTTTGTACATCCTGACTTTGATCGCCCTATCCCGGTTCCGCATCCTCGCAAGGATATCGCAACCGGCACGGTCAGAGCCATTCTTCGCCAAGCAAATTTAAAATGAGCATTTACTACGGTATTGTACATAAAGACCCTAAAAGCGCCTACGGCATTCATTTCCCGGATGTCCCGCTTTGCATGAGCGCAGCCGATGAAATTGACGACCTGCTTCCTAACGCCATGGAAGCTCTAGCAATTTCTCACGAATATAAGCCATTGCCTGCCCCATCCACGATTGAAGCGGTTAGAACCGTTGCGTCAGAAGATATTGAAGAAGGCGCGTTCATTCTAGCAGTGCCCTTGGTTTCAATCATCGGGCGCACAGTAAGGGCAAACGTCACCATGGACGCAGGTTTGCTGGAGAGCCTTGATGACGCTGCAAAGCAGAGAAAGCTCACGCGCTCTGCTTTTATTGCACAAGCTGTTCGTAAGGAAATTTCACAGCAGCCCTAACGCCGCCCAAACAGCCGCTCAATATCCGCCAGCTTCAGCTCCACATACGTAGGCCGCCCATGATTACATTGGCCGCTGTGAGGGGTGGCTTCCATTTGGCGTAGGAGCGCGTTCATTTCGTCGCCGTTGAGCCTGCGCCCGGCGCGCACAGAGCCGTGGCATGCCATGGTCCCGCAAACATGTTCGAACCGTTCTTTCAGGCTGAGCGCTTCGTCATATTCTGACAGATCATCGGCCAAGTCGCGCAAGAGGCCTTGCACATCGACTTCGCCAAGCAAGGCGGGGGTTTCGCGCACGCAGACTGCGCCTTGACCGAAAGGCTCTAAAATTAATCCCATTTCGGCAAGTTCTTCAGCGCGGGCGAGCACGCGGGCAGAGTCTGTTTCGCCTAATTCTACAACATCGGGGATAAGCAATGTTTGACGCGGCACGCCTTGGCCATTCTCTTTTCCCCTGGCCATCTTCTGTTTCATTTCTTCATAAACTAGGCGCTCATGTGCGGCGTGTTGATCGACAATAACAATGCCATCCTGCGTCTGGGCAACCACATAGGTTTCGTGCAATTGCGCACGCGCTGTGCCGAGCGGATAATCGGGCGTCGGTACGTGATCTAATCTTTCGCCGTTCGGAAGCACACCCGAAAATCCTTCTGGCGCTTCCTCAACACGGCCAGACATACCGCCCATGCCGTCGATCAAGGGCTGCATCGCCGGGTCATTTCGGTAAGGCGCATAGCCTTGGGGCGCGCCGCCATATCTGCCCTGATAGGCGTAAGCAGGTTGACCCGTCTGGATGCGGCCCAGCGCGTAATCGCTGGCGGTTGTGCTGGCGCGATGTCCTGCATCTGCAAGGGCATGGCGCAAAGCGCTGACGATAAGGCCACGCACTAAACCCGGATTGCGGAAGCGCACTTCGGTCTTGGCCGGATGGACGTTCACATCGACATGCTCATGCGGCAGCTCGACATAAAGCGCGACAACGGGATGACGGTCCCGCGCGAGGAAATCCTGATAGGCCCCGCGCACCGCCCCGTGGAGTAGCTTGTCCCGAACAGGCCGTCCGTTGACGAAGAGATATTGATGCGCGCTGTTCCCGCGTGAAAATGTCGGCAGGCCCGCAAATCCGGTCAGGACAATTCCCTCTCGCTCTGAGTCCACAGCAACGGCATTCGCGCCGAAATCATCACCGAGAATTTTGGACAACCGTACAAGACGCCCGTCCTCTGACATCGGTGTTCCCGTCATGCGCAAAGACGTTCGCGCGTTATTGGTCAGTGTAAATCCAACATGCGGATTGGCCATGGCGAGGCGTTTCACAACATCGCTGATCGCCATGCTTTCAGACCGCTCGGATTTCAGAAACTTCAAACGCGCGGGCGTCGCGAAAAACAGGTCACGCACATCGACCCGCGTACCGTGAAGTCCAAAGCGCGGGGCCGGACGGGGCTCTTGCTTTGCGCCTCCGTCGACGCGGAGCTCCCACGCACTATCGTCAGCTTCGGTCTGAGAGGTCAGAGACAGCCGCGCAACAGATCCAATCGACGGCAAAGCCTCACCGCGAAAACCCATAGTCCCGATATTGAGGAGGTCTGAATCATCGGCGAGTTTCGAAGTGGCATGGCGTTCAACGGCCAGCGAGAGGTTGGCTTTGTCCATGCCCTTCCCGTCATCCGTCACGGTAATCACGGTCCGCCCACCATCCTCATAGCGGATATCGACTTGGGTCGCGCCGGCATCCAGCGCGTTTTCGACCAATTCTTTGATGACGCTCGCCGGGCGTTCTATCACCTCACCCGCTGCGATGCGGTTGACGGTCTGCGCCGGAAGGCGGCGAATCATATGGAGATTAGAAGTCATACTCCCGAAACGTAAAAGCCCGCCATGGGGCGGGCTAGTGGAGGAGCTGCGATTTTATCAACTCATAGAATTCGGAGGGCTAGAGACCCGGAAGTTTCGGTCCGCCCGGACGTTTGGAAATCGTGACCTGACCACCGCCTGTTGCGGAGTTGATGGATTCAAGACGGCGCGCCTCGTTTTCGGCGTTGAGCGGCGTAGGATTGCCTTGCGCATCCAATACTTGCCCGTTTTGCCAAAACAAAACACGATTTGCGAAACCGGGGGATTTGCGTTCAACCGAGTTGACCCCGTCAATTTCAAGGCGAATCTCGGGATTTGCGCGGTTTACGCCCGCTTTTGCCATCAATGCGATCTCGCCCTGACTTGGGTCAGCATCATCTACATCGCCAAGCAAAGCCTCGCGCGCGCTACGCTGCGTATAGTTGTTTTCCGCAGAAGACGCACCCAACTCCGGTGGGCGCAGATTATATTCCGGCGGCACGATAAGCGGCGCTTTGGTGAGAATGTTAAACTCATTCGGAGCGGATTTCTCCAGCCCGAGAGCCCGGGACGTGGAGGTGCAACCTGCCGCAACCAATGCAACGGAAGCCAGAGCTGAGAAAAGACATGCGGAGCGCAACATAGCGTGACCCTTAAATTGAATTCTGCTTGACTTAGCGCGCGGCGGCCCCCGCGCCAAGTGACCAATATTTTATTCTACAGCCGTAATTTACTCAGCTGCGGCTTTCGCAGCCGCTTTCTCGCGCCTATCCACCAAGAAAGAGGAGAGGAATAAGCCAATGACACCGACGGTGATGTAGCTATCGGCGACATTGAAAACGTAGTTGAAGCCAATATCGGAAAAATCGATCATATCCGTCACGGCGCCGAAAAACAGGCGATCAATCGCATTCCCAACAGCTCCGGCGATGACCAGAGACAGGGAAATTCGTCCCAAACGGTCTTCAGTTTTCCTTAGAACGTAGATCAAAACCACCGTCATCAGGAATGCAAATAACGTGAGTCCCCACCGCTTGAACGACGAATCGCCTTGCAACATCCCCCAGCTGATACCGCGGTTGCAAAGTAGAGACAGATCAGCAATCGGTGAGAGGTCATGTGTTAATCTGGGGTCGCCCTGCGCACAGGCACTCATTGGCAAGTCGAAAAACCGGGTAGTGGCCCATTTTGACCATTGATCCACCGCCACAAGGGCGGCCGGGAAAAGTCCGCCCAATAGAAATAAACGATTCCAAGACATGGGGTCTGAGGGGGTGATTTGCGTCTCATTTATCATATGCGCGCCTTGCCAGAGCCTTGTTCCGAAAGCAATCGGTGCGCAAATGCCATGCCGCAAGTGCTTTCGTCTTAACCTAACTGTAAAATAACCATGTTTTCATTGGCCCTCATGCCTGTTTTGGTTAAACCCAAGCGTAATAGGTGCGAATATTGCGAATATATTGTATTTCACCGTCAGACAGCCGCCGGGACCAGATAATCATGAGTCACTTTAAAACGCTCGCACTCCGCAGTTCCGCGACATTCGCGCTTCTGGGCGTGCTATCCTTCTCAGCACAGGCGCAGGTTTCCGTGACGGATGACACCACTGCGCAAATCCTTACATCCACGGCAGGGGCTGGCGGCGGGGCTGACGACGTCACAGTCGATTCAACGGCAACTGTCACTGTAGATGCCGCTCGGTCAGGCATTGTTGTGGATTCGGACAATGATCTGGCGCTGGACGGCACTGTGCGCTCTGACGATATAGACAACGTAACCGGTGTCGAACTACAAGGCGGGCCGGACCGCAATTACACCCAGTCCGGAAACATTCTGCTTGTCGAAGACTATACGCCGTCTGACACAGATGGTGACCCGTTTCAGGACGGAACCTTTGCCATAGGCGAAGGCCGCACAGGCATTCTAATTTCCGGCGCATCGCCGTTTCAAGGTAACGTAGAACTCACATCAACCTCAACGATTACCGTTGAAGGCAATAATAGTTTCGGGGTCAATCTCGCTAACACGCCCATGATGACACAAGGCCTGACCGGAAATCTGACAACAGCGGGACAGATAAATGTCGTCGGAGATCAGTCAACCGGCGTTAATATAGCGGCGGATGTGACCGGCAACGTCTTTAACTCGGGCAGCGTTGCTGTGCGCGGGACAGGCGCAGAGGCTTATGCAGTTTCCGGCGATATCAATGGCGGATTTGTCTCCAGCGGAACGCTTTCGGCAACGGGCTATCGCTTCACGCAACGTCCAGGCTTCGCAGGCGTGGATAGCGCGACAGGGCGAGAAGACTTAACCGCGGAAGATTTGCGGCAGGCCGGATCTGCCCTCAATGTATCAGGCAGTGTGACACAGGGTGTTTTATTGGCTCAAACGACTGAACAGGCTCTTGATGCTGACGGAAACGGCGCTGTGGACGCTAACGGGGATCCTGTTTTCAATATCACCGGCACAAGTCAAATTTCACAGCTGGGATCCGCGCCTGCTATCATCATAGACGGTAACGGCACCCAAATCGCCGTAGGGCTGGTTGCCCAAATCACGAACCCCGCAGACCCTGACTTTGATGCAGGGCTGCAATATGGCTTCATCAATCAAGGCGCTGCGACGGCCAGCGGTGTTTTTGACGACATGGACGCGACGACGGTTTCAATTGCCGATGCGACGATTGACGGCGGGATCAGCAATTCCGGCTCGCTAACGGCCACAACGTTCCGCGCACCTAACCAAACGACGCTGACGACCGGAAACGGCGTCGCCCGCGTTCTTGTGCTTGGGAACCAAGCGATTGCCGATGAAATAAACAATAGCGGTGCGATCATCGCAACCACGAATGAGGCGGCAGATGAGATCTATTTTGACCGGGCAAATATCATTGCCCCCCGGTCATTGCTCGCAGTTGCAGTCGACATTGGCGCAGGCGCTTCTGTCCAAGAAATGGTGAATTCGGGCGTGATTTCAGCTCTTCTGGTCGGGCGTGAAGGCACTGCTATAGGAATACGCGACTCATCCGGCACAGTGACTAGAATTGAAAACACAGGCGCAATCTCAACTCTGGCGAGGACATCAGACCCTCTTGGACTTGAAGACACATTATTTGACTTGGTCGCTATCGACTTTAGTGCGTCCACCATCGATGTCGAAATCGATCAAAGCCAAAACCCGGACACACCGAATACGCCTCTCATCAGAGGCGACATCCTCTTAGGGTCAGGTGATGATACTTTGATGGCCAGCGCAGGCTCCATTGCGGGTGATATAGACTTCGGCGGCGGCGCCGACAGTATAGCATTGTCCGGAGGATCTGTTTTCTTAGGCGCTATTGATAACACCACCAACCTCGACATTTCCGTGACGGGCGGTTCAACACTCGCAATGGGTGCGGCCAACACAATTCCGGTCAGCAACGCTCTGATAGACGGCACATCTGTCTACCGCCCTGTTATTAACGGCGCGACAGGGAATGCCACGACCCTGAATTCTACGGGTAATATCACCTTTGCTTCCGGTGCCACCATCAACCCGATTCTCGAGTCCATCATCGGGACTAATACGTTCAGCTACACTTTGGCAAATGCCGGCAATTTAACGATTGGTGACTTAGCCTCGTTGGGCGCCGGTAACTCCCCATTTCTTTATGACTCAAATTTGACCTTGTCCGGTCCAAATACGCTTGTTGTTACATTAGACTTGCGCGATCCGACAACATCGGTTGCGAACGGAGGTCTTGGACTGGACCAGGCACAGGCCGCCGCATTTGGTAGTTATGTTGGCGGTGTATTCCAAGGCGGCCCCGTTTGGGAGGCGCTAACCGCAACGACTGATCTCGGCAATGCATTTTCCAATATTACAGAAGCCGGAGATTTTTATGCGGCTTACAATCAGGTCCTTCCGGAATTCGCAGGGGCTGCAAAACAATTTGTTTTGGCCAATGTTGACGGCGCAGTTGGCGCGGTTGGCTCGCATTTGGATACAACACGGCGTTCACCTGAAAAATCAGGCGGGGCTTGGTTACAAGAATTCTTTTATTTCGCTGACCGTGATCTGGCTGGCCAGTCTGAACAATTTCGCGGTGAAGGCTTTGGTTTCGCCGGTGGTTTGGATACCGCATTTGGACCTTTTCACGCGGTCGGCGTGACTGCGGGCTTTGCCAGCACTGAAGTCGAAGACGTAATCGGAAACGACGAGCCGCTTCACGTCAGGACCTATCAATTGGGCGCTTATGCGGGCTTTGAAAATAGCGGGTTTAACATCGACCTTTATGGCGGCGGCGGACTCAGTGATTTTGAACAAACCCGTCAGGTGACGTTCGGGAATTATCTCGGAGCAGCTGAAGGTGATTGGGAAGGCAGCCACGCAAATGCATCCCTGCGTGCAGGATATGAAATTGCCCTTAATGACAAATTTTGGGCCAGACCCAGCGCGTCACTCGACTACCTATATTTGAATGAATACGGCCATACGGAAACCGGAACCTCCGGTGTTCGCCTCCGAGTTGACGGGCGTCGTTCCGAGACCGCCGCCGCGACAGCCATGCTGGATGTCGGCGCGGAGTTCATGGGGAAGCGCACTTGGATCCGACCGTCTCTCCGCGTGGGATATCGCAACGAATTCATATCTGACCCGGTTGAAACCGCTTTCCGTTTTCAAGGTTTGACTGACACGAATGGTAATGTCTTCGATTCAGAGTTGGCGCGACTTCGGGCGTTTGCATTCCCTGACGAAGGACTTTTGCTTGGATTTACCGTCGCTGCCGGGTCGAATTATTCATCCATCGGCTTCGATTTTGATAGTGATATTCGGGACGGCTTCATTCGTCATACCGGCCGGGTTGTTATTCGCCTCCTGTTCTAGAGTCGGGTGAAAACCCTCGCTCTCAGTCATCAGCAGATTGAATCAAGTCCTCATTTGAGTGCTATCGCCGATGAATATGGCGATACCAAATCCCTAAACGAACTTCACGCAGCCGTTGCGGGTGCAGATGCTGATACGCTTCTCGCCTTGAAAGCTCGATTTTCTTTGGCACTGGCGCAGACGGAATTCGCGACATTTGATGAGCAAGGCCGCGTCTGGAGCCATTTCGCCGACGCCACGATTGACCGCGCCCTGCAGCTGGCTTGGCGAGACGCCGCAAAACGTCATCGGCTGACATTACCCGATGGGCGCGTGCCCGGGCTCTTCCTGATGGGCCTTGGGAAGTTGGGCGGGAAAGATCTGAATTTCTCGTCGGATGTCGACCTTATCGCGCTCTATGATTCAACAATGCTTCCTGTGCCGGAAAATAAGGGGCAGGCCTATATCGCTTCCGATGTTTGCAAGCGCGTCACTCAGATTTTACAGCCCCGCAACGCCCCCAATTTCGTCTGGCGGGTGGATTGGAGGCTGCGTCCGGAGAGCTCCGGGACAGGGTTAGCGCTAAGCACAAGCAAAGCCGAAACCTTCTATTTCTTCAGATCCCTGCCTTGGCATCGGCTGGCTTTGATGAAGGCCCGCGTCGTCGCCGGAGACCAAAGCGCAGGCGAAACCTTCCTGGCGAGATTGGAGCCCTATATCTGGCGAAGGAATTTGGACTTCACCACATTAGATGAGCTGGCCGCCCTGAAAACACGGATAAATAATGAACATCCGGGTCTTCAATATGAACGCGCCGCGCCTAAACCCATCACGCCGCAAGCCAGCGGCTTTAACGTCAAACTTGGCCGCGGCGGCATTCGAGAAATCGAATTCATTGCCAATGCGCAGCAGCTTATCCACGGCGGGAAACGCCCGCGCCTGCGCGTGACAAACACACGCGCCGCGTTGACCGCTCTTTCCGACACCGAACTCATGTCTGCTGCAGAGACAGAAACACTCAGCGATGATTACAGGTTTTTTCGGCGCATTGAGAACGCCGTCCAAATGGTTCGGAATGAGCAGACTCATATCCTGCCGCGCGGTGATGATCTGACCGCTGTCCTATCACTCTTGGGAAACCCGGAGAATTTCGATCAAGATGTGCACAACCGCCGCCAGCGGGTACATAGCAGGTTTTCAACCCTATTCGAGGAAGCGACATCCACGTCCGAAACAACCTCAATATCGGGCTTAATGGGGGCGAATGCGGAGATTGCAAAAAGCTGGAATAACGGGTTTCAAAATCACGGCGTATCGTCGAGTAACAAAGGAAAATATCGAGACTTGGGACGCCGCTTGACGGCGCGCGTCATGCGTCAGGAAAGCGATGAAGCCTTCCCGCGCATTGATGCATTTTTGAAACAAATTGGGCGGTCGGAGCAATATTTTTCGCTCCTCAATCGTCATCCTGTTCTCCTGGACAAGCTCATCACGCCCCTGCTCCATAGCCGTCACATGAGCGAAATTCTGCGTCAGTCCCCGCATATCATAGATATTTTTATCGCCGAGGACACAGATGATTTGGAAGAGCAATCCCGCTTTGTACTGACGTCGAATGACTATGAACACCGCTTGGAGGCGCTGCGGCGATTTGTGAACGAGCAGCTTTTCAGCGCCTATACGAAATTTCTGGAAGGGACATTTTCGACCGCGCAATTGCAGAAGAGATTAACAGCGTTGGCGGAACAGACCCTCACCTTATCCTTGCAAATTGTGTGCGAAGATTTGAACATAAAAGATGCCCCTATCACGGTTCTAGGTCTTGGCAAAATGGGCACGCACACCATGGCACCCCAAAGCGATCTTGATCTCATTTTCTTGTTTGCGGATAGCGTTGATACGGACATCGCGACGAAGATTGTCCAACGCTTGAAAACCACTCTGACCGTTAAATTGCGTGAAGGTATAGCCTATGAACTCGACATGCGCCTGCGGCCTTCGGGACGGTCAGGTCCCCCGGCCGTGAAGCTCTCGTCTTTTTATGATCATCATATGAAGCGCGCACATAGTTGGGAACACATCGCCCTCGCCCCCGCTCGCATCGTTGCGGGAGATGAAACTCTCGGCGAGGAGGTCATGCGGGTAAAGTCAGAAATTTTCGCCAGGCCGCGCGATCAAGCGGCTTTCAAGCGTGACGCATTCGCCATGTATAACCGGCTGAAATCCGAGAGGTTTATTGAAACCCCGACAGATATTTGGCGCAGCAAACTTAGACGCGGCGGCTTGATGGAAGCCGATTATATGCGGTCATGCCTCCGCGTCGCAGGGCTCCCCTTGCCACCGAACTTAGCGGCGGCAATTGAGGCATGGAACAGATTGCAAGCTTGGGAACGCTTACTCGGGTTGAAGGAGAAATCTATCGCGTTAACACCAAAGCGGTTTGCTGACAAAATTGAAGTTCTTGCTCTAAAATCTCTCCATAAAGATTTAGAATTGAAAGTTCGGGGTCACTCAGCAGAATTTTTTGCCGATTCTATAACAAAGAACTCCCACGAGTCGAAGCAGATTGTCTGGGCGTGACAGGATGCGTCATCCCGCCCTGTTCGGAATCATTGACACGCCTTGCTAGAAATCTAACAACTAGCCAAAAGTTGGAGAAATTATATGAAACTAGGGTTATTTAGCGCTTGCATAGCAGCATTGGCACTCTCGCTCACACCAACAACAGTTATGGCAAAGAAAAAAGACGATTCTAGATTCGATCGTCCTTACGATAAGTTTTTTGAACGTGTTTCGATGTGGACCGCTGTGCTCTCACCCGACGGCACCCACCTAGCTATGGCTAGGCGTAACGAAGATGATAATAACTTCGTTATAATACAAGATCTCACCAACCCGAATGCGAAACCTGCCGGTCTGAACCTTGGCGATGAATTGGAGATACAATGGATTGAGTGGGCCAATAACGACCGACTGATGTATTCCGTTTTCAAACCTTGGGACGGAACTTTGGACGGCCGTCCAATTATTCGTTTATTTGGGATCGACAAAGACGGAAAAAACAATCTTCAATTTTTTAAAAACAACAAACAGATCAATAAATCGACCGTAATCCAGCGACCAGTTTCTTTCATTCCCAGTGACCCTGAAAACGTGATGATCCCAGTTCAAATTGGTGATGATTTGGACGTTCTCAAAGTGAACGTTGACTCGGGTAAATCAGCACTGGCGGCAAAAGGGAAATCAAATACTAGGGGATGGCTTGCCGACATCGACGGGAATGCAGCCTTTTACATCGCAACACGTGATCGCGCGAGATATATTGATTATTACTCACGTATTCCTGGAACCAACGGGAAAAACGCTAAGTTTCAACTCGCAAGATCTGTAAGAAGAGACACCACCTCCAACTCCAATAGTGTAGAATTCCAACCTATTGGACCTGCAAAAATTTCTACACAGTATTACGTGGTGGCACGTCCGGATGGCAAAAACTTCGCCGGAGTTTATCTATATGATTTTGAACAAAACAAATATTTGCAAGAGATTTTCACGCCGAAAAACTCTGATGTCGTAACCGCTCTCATCGACGAGAAAACAGGTACATACGAAGGTGCAATCTACCGTGATAAAGGTCGAGTTAAATATAAAATGGCCGATAAGCGCGACCAAGCGCATATGAATGCACTTGCGTCCTATTTTGGCGACTCTCTCGCGCCTACCCTCATCAGCGTAAGCGACGATCAAAGCAAGATGCTTTTCGCTGCCAGCGCTAAAGGGGACCCCGGCTCATATCATCTCTATGATAAGGCAAGTGCCTTTGCTGAAGAAGTTGGCATTCGAATGCCTGAAATCACCGCCAACCCGGTCGGTAAAGGTAAGGTAGTTATTTATAGAGCTCGAGACGGTCTCGAACTCTATGGATATTTAACCCAACCGACGAATTTGAAACCTGGAGAAAAAGCCCCGCTCATCATGTTGCCACATGGCGGACCAGAAGCTCGATCTGATTTCAACTATAGCCCTGGCCTCGACACAATTGTTCAGGTTTTAAACTGGAAAGGATACCAAGTTTTCGAGCCTAACTTTCGTGGTTCTACAGGTCGGGGTCTAGAATTTGCCGACAAAGGCAGAGGCCAATGGGGTAAGGCGATGCAAAATGACATTGATGATGGGTTCGCTCATCTCGTCGCGCAAGGCATCGCGGATAAAGACAAAGCCTGTATCATGGGCTTCTCTTATGGTGGTTACGCGGCGCTTGCAGCGGCAACATTGACACCTAACAAATATCAATGTGTTGTTGCGGGGGCTGCTCCAGCAGATTTGTTCGAGATGCTCCGCTCCGAAAAAGCTGACGGAGGTACAAGTTATGAATACTGGTCCCGTCATATTGGGGATCCTGTAAAAGACGCTCAAGCCATTTTAAGGGTGTCACCGGCTCAAAACGCCGCAAATATTGATGATCCTGTCCTAATTCATCATGGTGATCGCGACTTTATCGTTCCATACGACCAAGGGCCTATCATGGTCAAAGCTATGGAGAAAGCTGGAAAAGATGTCACATTCATCAAAATGAAAGACATTGGACATTCGTTTCCCTCCAGGAAAGGGGCTGTACGGAATGAATTTTACGATGGCCTGCTTGCCTTCTTAGATGAACACCTTCCAGTAGACTAAAATGGCTTTTCGTGAAGCCATAAAATAGCCGGCCTCAGGGCCGGTTTTTATTAGCCCGTGCAAGACAGACGTGAGGAATGATTAAGACGCCTTGCGGATAGCGCAAATCACCGCATATTGCTCCCGATTATAAATAAAACGAAAACAGAACAATTATGGCTGCAGCCAAGAAAAAAGATTTGTTCGCAGGCAAGAGTGGTGACGCCGCGCAGGATAACTATACGGCCAGCTCCATTGAGGTGCTGGAAGGCTTGGAGCCTGTCCGCCTGCGCCCCGGCATGTATATCGGCGGGACGGATGACCGTGCGCTCCATCACCTGTTTGCTGAAGTTATCGATAACTCAATGGATGAAGCCGTCGCCGGTCATGCCTCGCGCATCGAAGTTGAACTGGACGCCGAAGGTTATATTTCTGTATCCGATAATGGACGCGGTATTCCTATCGGTCCTCATCCGAAATTCCCAAAAAAATCTGCGCTCGAAGTCATTTTAACTGAACTGCATTCCGGCGGGAAATTCTCGAACAAAGCCTATGAGACGTCCGGCGGATTACACGGGGTTGGCGTGTCGGTCGTAAACGCGCTGTCCGACGTTTTGGAAGTCGAAGTCGCGCGTAATAAAACGCTCCACGTTATGCGATTTGAGCGCGGCAAGCCGATCGGCAAAATCAAGAATATGGGCGCAATCAATAATCGTCGCGGCACAAAAATGCGGTTCCATCCGGACCCGGAAATTTTCGGGAAAGCTCTGCAATTCCGCGCCATCAAATTGTTCAACATGGCCCGCGCCAAGGCCTATCTCCAACCCGGTGTCGAAATTCGTTGGAAATGCGCACCAGAGAAACTCAAAAACTCTCCTGATGTTCCGCAGCAGGCTGTCTTTCATTTTCCGGGCGGTTTGGCAGATTACCTGTCTGAGACTTTGGGGACGAAAGCAACGATCACTGACACGCTCTTTGCAGGGAAATCCAAAAAAGACAAAGGGCATGGCCGCGTCGAATGGGCGATCAGTTGGTCCCCTGAAGGGTACGGCGAAGCCGATAGTTTCGTACGCTCATATTGTAATACCGTTCCGACCCCCGGAGGCGGAACGCACGAAGCGGGCATGCGCGCCGCGATCACCAAAGGCCTGCGCGCCTATGCCGACCTCACAGGCATGGGCAAAAAAGTTAGCCACGTCACACCGGATGACGTCATGTTTGGCGCAGGCGCATTAGTCTCCGTCTTTATCAAAAGCCCGGAATTCCAAGGCCAGACGAAAGACCGGCTGTCAAATTCAGAAGCCTCCCGACTTGTCGAGAACGCGGTTCGCGACCCATTCGATCATTGGCTGGCCAGTTCGCCAAAGGATGCAACCAAGCTGTTAGAATGGGCGATTGAGCGCGCGGATGAGCGCGTCAAACGCCGCAAAGCGCGGGACGTTAAACGTAAATCCGCCACTAAGAAATTACGCCTCCCCGGCAAGCTTGCCGACTGCTCTCGCAAAGGCAGTGAGGACACTGAGATATTCATCGTCGAGGGCGACTCTGCGGGCGGATCTGCCAAGCAGGCTCGCTCCCGCGAAACTCAAGCTATCCTTCCGCTCAAGGGCAAAATCCTGAACGTGGAATCTGCGACAATGGAAAAAATCCTCCGAAATAATGAAATCAACGATCTCTCCGTTGCCTTGGGCGTGGGGCTTGGCCGGGGGTTTGATTTGGATGACCTGCGCTATGAACGCGTCGTCATAATGACGGATGCGGATGTTGACGGCGCGCATATTGCAGCGCTTCTTATTACCTTTTTCTATCGCTACACACCAGGCCTCATCGATGCCGGGCGTCTCTATATGGCGATGCCACCGCTTTATAAGATGACGCAAGGCGCGAAGACAGAATATGCTGTCGATGACGACCATCGCCAAGTGCTCATGGAAACCGTATTTACCGGCAAAGGCAAGGTCGAAATCGGGCGATTTAAGGGCTTGGGCGAGATGAACCCGGCGCAGCTTAAAGTCACGACAATGGATCCCAAAACGCGCACGCTTGCGCGCATTACTCTGGACCCAGATGAAATGGCGACGACAGAAAGCCTCGTCGGGACATTGATGGGTAAGCGATCAGAACTGCGATATGAATATATTCAAGAACACGCGCAATTCGTCGAAGAGGTGGACGTTTGAGCCCTGATCTCAGCCAAGCCCTCTCAAGTGTCCGCAGGATTACAGACGCTAGAGCTGACATCGCGATTATCCTTGGATCCGGACTGGGAGATTATGCCGAAAACATAGACGGCGTCTCTATTCCCTATGCAAAAATTGAAGGCTTCCCGCTCTCGACCGCGCCGAACCATAAGGGTGTTCTGCACATCGGCACATTGCATGGGCGGAATGTTGTCGCGATGCAGGGCCGACTGCATCTCTATGAAGGCCACAGTCCGCAGGAGAGCGTATTTCCGATTGAGATGGCGCATGCCCTCGGCGCGCAATCTGTTATTCTGACGAATATTTCCGGAAGCCTAAGCGCAGATTTTGAAAACGGCGATGTCATTGGTATTTCTGACCATATTTACTTCCCCGGGCTGACCGGACAAGGCGCGCTGGTAGGGCGCCGCAGTGAGGCCCGCTCGCCTTTTGTGAATTTGACCCACACCTATGACGGCGACTGGTTGGACCAAATGGATCTCTCCAAAACCGGAATATATGCCTGCCTAGCAGGGCCGCATTTTGAGACGCCTGCAGAAGGCCGGATGCTTCAGAACATGGGAGCAGATATGGTCGGAATGTCAACCGTCCACGAAGCCGTAATGGCACGATATTTAGAGATGCGTGTCTTAGGTTTGAGCCTGATCGTCAATCCGGTAATTACCGATCCAGACACCCAGATCGAGATGAGTGAGGCAGATATTTGGAAATCTGTAAAAGGCGCAGTTCCGGAGGTCGCAAGCCATATCGACCAAGCGATTCGGACCTGCCCTTATTGATCAAAATCCGGCAAAACGGGTTCCGGCGTTTTGCACCCAATAACCCAGATATCGTAAACGCCGTGATCCAATGCGGACAAGGCCGGGCGGGACGCGAACATCCAACCTGAAAACACGGGGTCAGCTTCCTCAGTCTCTTGGCCTGTTCCGTCCAATTTCACGTCACGAATTTTGAGAAAGGCGAAAGTTTCCGGCAGCTCCTCCGGCGGGCGTTTTTCACAATGCACAGCATCAATCGAGAGGCTGCCATATTCCAGCGTGTCACCAATTTCGACCGTATAGTCCTGCGTAGTAGCAGTTACCTTATCCAGCGCGCGCAACATAACAGCGGATCCATTGAGATTTGCAGCATGCGCAGACACGCTGGAGACTGAAACCAAGCAGATTGCAATAAGAGCGCGCTTCATGGAATCTACTCGCCCGGGAGCCAAGCTTCGTAGTCAGCCGCAACTGCATCACGCACACCGCCCCGATCCAAACTTCCTTTCGGCTTATACGCGAAGGGCGTGCCGGTAAGGTTAGGGACATGGCTTTCCTGCCAACCGTGAACTTTAATATCGATTTCAGAGGGCAGCTCATCATATGTATGATGAAGCCAACCGTTCCAAACGGGCGGAACTTTGGACGCTTCCGCGTAGTCGGAATAGGTCACGTAACGTCGCGTTCGGCCATCATAGGCCAGCTTCGTGCTCTCAAAGTACTGATTGCCAAATTCATCTTCCCCGACCTTCACAGCCTTGGTGCGGATCTGCAGCGACGTCCCCAATGTGGAACCGTTCCACCATGTGAATAATCGATTAAAAAAAGCCAAAGTCCGACTCCGGAAAGAACACGTTATATGCGGCGGTGTAGTGCCGCATAGCCGAGCGGTAAAGCCTGAATATGTGTGCATTATGGCCAAAGGAGGACAAGACTGCGCATTAAATTTCACCATAAACGGCCCCGCCTCTGTAATAAGACTGAATCTTACCGCGAATTTAATAGAGTAACCGTGCCTCCATCCGCTAAAAGACGGCGTGTCAAAATTGTCAAACATCCCCCTGCTGACTTTTTCCGCGCTGCTATTGGCGATGCCCGCATCTGCGCAAATTCGCGTGGACGCGCGCGTGCAGATGAGCAGCGGGTCGTGTTCCGGATGCGATCTATCGAATAAAGCGATGAACGGCGTTCGGCTGAACAGTGCCGATCTCTCCGGGAGCAATTTCAACAACTCCAATTTATCGGGCGGGTCTTTGGACGGATCAAACCTGTCAGATGCAAATTTCCGAGGCGCGCTGATGTATCGGGTCACAGGCGACGGCGTGACCATGCCCCGCGCAATTTTGGAAGATGCAACACTGACAGAAGCCAACCTTTCAAATGCGAAGTTTGCAGAGGCCAATCTGAAGCGCGCCGATCTATCCCGCGGGATTTTCTCGAAAACGGATTTCGCAGGGGCAAAGCTCGACAATGCTAATTTGACCGAAGCGGAATTCGAGAGTGGAAAATTCCTAAACGCGGAGTTCGGCAACGCGATTTTGATTGACACAAAATTTGACAACGCCGACTTTTCCGGTGCGAATATGTCGGGTGTTCAAGGCCTGCAACAAGCGCAATTAGATGTCGCTTGCGGCGATGAGAAAACGCGCCTGCCTGTCGGGTTATCCTTACCCTACTGCGAAAATGTTAGCCCTGCCATGGTCGAGCATACTCACGATGATATGACTGCAGACATGGTTTTAGTGGCGGAACGGCTGGATAGGGCAATCGCCGATGTCGAAAACCTTCTTGCCGCGTCAAATCCAAGAGAACGCGCGCTTCGCACACGTCTCCAACGCATCCACAGTGATCTGGTCCAGAGCAAGCAAGCAATCACAAAAAAACCGGCGTCCTAAACCGTTTTTTGTAATTGCGAAAATCGCCCTTAATCTTTCGGGATAGGCGCGACCGTTTTGATGTTTAGCTCTTTTAGTGCTGACGCGTCGACTTCCGCAGGCGCGTTCATCATGAGGTCTTGCGCATTACCATTCATTGGGAAGAGAATAACATCGCGAATAGTCTCGGTTCCAGCGAGCAGCATGACGATTCGATCAACGCCTGGCGCGATACCGCCATGCGGCGGCGCGCCGAATTTAAACGCGTTGATCATGCCCGCGAATTTATCCTCCACAACTTCCGGCCCGTAGCCCGCAATCTCAAACGCTTTATACATGACGTCGGCTTTGTGGTTCCGGATCGCGCCGGAGGATAGCTCTACGCCGTTACAGACGATGTCATATTGATAGGCGAGAATGTCGAGTTTCTTCTCATCTGTGTCCGCTTCCAGCAGCACATCCATTGCGGATTTCCCTTCGGGAGCCTGTGGCATGGAGAACGGGTTATGGGAGAAGTCGATTGTCTTATTATCTTCGTCCCACTCATACATGGGGTAATCCACGACCCAACAGAATTTGAAGATGCCCTCGGGGATGAGGTCGAGGTCCTTTGCGACTTTGTTTCTAGCCGCGCCTGCGAGCTTATAGGCTGCGGATTTTTTCCCTGCCGAGAAGAATACACCATCGCCCGCTTTCAGCCCCATCTTGTCGAGCAATGATTGCAGCAGTTCAGGCTCGAAATTCTTGAGTGCGGGGTCTTGCGACACCACGACGCCGTCCTCTTCGCGCAGGCGGGCATAGCCGAGGCCGGGGGCCTGCATTTCTTTCTTCGCCCATTTGTCGAGGCTGTCGAAGAATTTGCGCGATTGGCTGTCCGTTGCGCCCGGCGCAGGAATGGCGATGACCTTGCCGCCGCCATTTGTGATCTTCGCAAAGATACCAAATCCGGTCTTCTTTTCATCCGTGAAGAATTCCGACACATCGGTTAGCTCGAACGGGATGCGCAAGTCTGGTTTGTCGGAACCGTATTTTTCCACCGACTCTTTATAAGGAATGCGCGGGAACGGTGTTTCGACTTCGCGGCCATCAGCGAATTCTTCGAACACGCCCGCCATGACAGGCTCAATCGCTTGGAAGACATCTTCCTGCGTCACGAAACTCATCTCAACATCAAGCTGATAAAACTCGCCGGGAGATCGGTCAGCGCGCGCATCTTCGTCGCGGAAACAGGGTGCGATTTGGAAGTAACGATCAAAGCCCGCGACCATGAGAAGCTGCTTAAACTGCTGAGGCGCTTGCGGCAGCGCGTAGAATTTACCCGGGTTCAGACGTGACGGCACGAGGAAGTCTCGCGCACCTTCGGGCGAACTGGCCGTCAGGATGGGTGTCTGGAATTCCGTGAAGCCTTGTTCAATCATTCGGCTGCGCAATGAGTTAATCACGCGTCCGCGCAAGATGATGTTGTTGTGCAAAGTCTCGCGGCGCAGATCGAGATAACGATGTTTGAGGCGGATTTCTTCAGGATAGTCTTGCTCACCAAACACGGGTAGCGGCAGCGGATCTGCCTGGCTCTCAATTAAAAATGTCTGCGCGCGCAGTTCAACTTCGCCTGTGTCCAGCTCCGCATTCACAGCTTCCGCGTCACGCGCGAGCACTTCGCCTGTGACCGTGATGACGCTTTCCGATGGGCAGCGTTTCGCGCTCTCGTAGAAATCCTCATTCGGATAAACGACGACTTGGCTGATGCCGTAATGATCGCGCAAATCGATGAACAGCGCATTGGCATGTTCGCGTTTCCGGTGGACCCATCCGGAGAGTTTGGCTGTTGTGCCAACATCGGATTTACGAAGTTCGCCGCAAGTGTGGCTACGAAAAGCATGCATTTTTCTGTCCTTTAGTCCGGATATCGGGACTCTTGAGACGCGGAGCTGAGAAACGGTCAGACGCATCGGGTTAATGTGCGAGCGGGTTAGCGGATGGACGCTAAGTGTCAAGTCATAGCGGCGGTTGCGGCCCGCACCCTCACCGCCTATCTTAGAGCTATGTCTATACCATTCTCCATTCTTGATCTCGCCCGCGTCGTAGAGGGCGGCAGCATCGCCCAAAGTTTTGACGAATGCGTCAGTACAGCTCAAGTGGCGGAGGGATTGGGATATAACCGCGTCTGGTATGCGGAGCATCACAATATGGCCAGTGTCGCCAGCTCGGCAACGTCCGTCCTCATTGCCCATGTCGCGGCGCAAACGAAATCCATACGGCTTGGCTCTGGCGGGGTTATGTTGCCGAACCATTCGCCTCTGACCATTGCCGAGCAATTTGGCACACTCGCGACGCTGCATCCCGGCCGCATCGACTTAGGCTTGGGCCGCGCGCCCGGCGGGGATCAGAACGTTATCCGCGCCCTGCGCAAAGACGGTCCCGCGGCCGCGCAACGTTTTCCACAAGATGTCGTCGAACTGCTGTCCTATCTTGGCGAACGAGATGCCGACACTGCCCTGCCCGTGCGCGCCATTCCCGGCGAAGGCACACATGTCCCCGTTTGGATTCTCGGCTCCAGCCTGTTCGGCGCGCAGCTCGCGGCGCATTTGGGTCTGCCCTATGCTTTCGCGTCCCACTTTGCCCCGCGTCATTTATTCGATGCGGCAGCAACTTACCGCCGTGAATTCCAGCCTTCCCAATACCTCGACAAGCCATATTTCATGATGGCCTGTAATGTCTTCGCCGCCGAGACTGAAGACCAAGCGCAATTCCATTTCTCGACGCTCATCCAAGCCTTTATCGGCATGGTTACGAATATGCGCGGCTTGGTCAAAGCGCCTGTCCACGATCTGAAAGTTCCGCCCCAAATCGCGGCCCATGTCGAGCCGATGTTGGCGGGTAGCGCCGTAGGCACGCCGGACCAAATCGCGAAGCGCCTGTCCAGTTTCTATGACCAATTGCAACCCGATGAGTTCATCCTGTCTATGCCATTTTATGATCAAGCTGCGCGCGTCAAGAGCCTAGAATTGACGATGGGGATTCGCGACCAGGTCGGGCCCGCAAAACGCGCCGCTTAGGGTTTCAACATATCCGGATCCAAATAGGCCTCCGCAAGAATTCTGACTTTGGCCGACAGGTTCTCCGGCCAAGCATTTTGCAAGCTCTCCGGCGTGAGGAGCTGCACATAGTCATCACCTTTGAAGGGCTCTCCGGAATTGAGTAAAACTATAAACTCCGGAAATTCGCGGGCAGGAATGCTACGCTTTACGTGAAGAATCGCACTCGCGGACATGGGGTCATTGGTTACGGCTTTAAAATAGCGCGTGGCCACCTCGTCCGGTCCTTCGATGATGGCGAGCGCCTGTTGGCAATTCGTAAATACGCGTCCCGTTATCCCGAACTTGCGGCACAGAGCCGCGCTGAGAAGGCAAGCCGTCTCAGCCTGTTTAGGCGTGGTTTGGACATCCAAGACCGACGTGTAGATATATTGAATTAAAGCCACGCCGGTCCTTAACACAGGAAAATTTCCGGCATATCTCTAAATGAGGTTAATGTGGTAAGTTTAGGCCCTAAAATCCCTTATCACCAATCCGGCTCTTCGGACGCACATTTCTTATCTAGACATTGGCGGATTTTTTGAACCTGTTTCCTATCCGCCTCAAAAGTCTTGCCCGGACAGGGCGAAATTTTTAAAATCGGTGGCTGCCCGGGACGCGCCTCCACGAAGGCAATGAGCTGGCGATCCGGCGACGGAACACTGGAACACCACGGCCCCATACAGCTAACTTCTATATCGACCGGATAGCGGGAGAGCGGCCAATCCTGACGAGGGTTTTTCGCCAAAGAGTAACCTTCAAAATAGCTCTGCATGATTCGCGGCGGCCTCGGTTTGAATTGATCCTCGGGCGGCATGTTCGGACCCATTTTCGGATAGGCCGGTTCGCGCGATACCGACCTAAACCGTCCCACCAGGATATAATAAACCTTCGGGCTGTCTTTTGCCTCTTCCAAGGTTTTGACCAAATCAGGCCGCATACAGCTGAGGCCAAAAGCACTCTCGGACAACATCAACGCGCTCATGGCGCTCGCCAAAATAAATTTAATCCGCATGTTCGACGCCTCCTGTGGTGTGGTGTCTCAGCCATGGATAGCGAGACCGAGCTGAATACGCGCTGACACTTAGTGTTGGGTTATATTCAGCCAAGCGAAAGCTTCAACTCTCCATCGAGGGAAAAGCCAAATGCGATATCCTAAGTGTTAGGACTGCCCGCGTGACGGCAGCCGCGATGGCTGCCAAATAGAATAAGTGTGTTTACGCAACTGACGTCACGCGGCGGTGCGCTCTAAGCCCCGGCCACGCGAAGTGACCGTATTTTATTCGGGGAATGAAATACAAGGAAGCGCCGAACAGCTAGGCTGTTCGGTTTCTCGATATTTGATTCTCAATCAAATATCTTCGTCATGCCAACGTTTCAGTCGGTCTGGCACACGGGGTGACAATTTGCTGTAAACAAAATGCATTACTCAGCCCCGATGGCCTTCGCGTTACCGAAGTCCACCTAGACACACCGTCTCTCGAACCGAAAAGTCACGTATACTTGCCTGTCCCATGTTCGAAAGAACGAGTTTAACATGCGGCTGAATGGGCAATGTGCGGATTTTGTTTTCAGTTTTTTATAATTCGTTGAAACAGAACGATTCTTTCCCGTTTAATCGGCGAGAAAACTGGGATGACTTTGACGAAAACGTATTTTTCGCTTGCCAATTAGATATTCGCTCTCTATCCGCCCGCTCCATGAACACGACGTTTCACATAAGTGACCGACTATCAGGCTTACTCATCCTGCTTTCTTAAGCGGGCGGCTAAGCACGTTCTAATTTTCTAGACTTGATTTAATTGCCGTCCGCCTAATGGCGTGTTCGCGAGTGGGCTTAGCCCAATCGGCAGAGGCAATAGACTTAAAATCTATCAAGTGTGGGTTCGAATCCCACAGCCCATACCATTTCCGAACGCAAGCAAATGATGATCAGGGAGCGTAGCCCAATTGGCAGAGGCAGCGCGCTCAGACCGCGTCCAGTGTGGGTTCGACTCCCATCGCTCCTACCATCATTCCATCACAATTAAATAAATCGGGAGGGTAGCCCAAATGGTAGAGGCAGCACCCTGAGACGGTGTCCAGTGCGGGTTCGACTCCCGCTCCTCCTACCAAATTTTAGGCCTTAAACGCACTCAAGAAAGATTTGAATTTCGCGCCGAAGCTGTCGGCATTATTCGCGACTGCCGCGAAGAAATCCGCGTGATCATTTTGCGACTCATAGAACATTTGCAAACGGGATAATTCAACCGCGTCGAGCCACACCCCGTGACCCTTAGGGCAATTGTCGATCATGATTTGAGAGCTGGACACATATTCGCGTTTGACCAATTCGGTCTCGCATACCGCGCAGCCACGCGGGCCTTCGCTCTCGGCTTTCGCCATATCAACAGCCGCCTTTACCATATCCATTTTCGACCCCGGCACGCCTCGGAAGTCGCTGTCTTGATTTGTTTGAACGGCTTCGAGCTCGCCGGAATCAAGCCAAACACCACGGCAATGTGGACATCGGTCAATCTCGACACCTTCATAAGTCTCAGACGCGAGTGTAAATCCATCGGCAGGGCAGCGGCGCATAAAGCTCTCCAAAACGTAGTAATGAGGTAAAAAGACCTAACCCTGTTCGCCCGCCCTGCCAAGGCGTTACATTAGTCATGCGAGCGGAGGGTCAACACTTAAATTTCGCCAAAAAATTCATCAATCGTAGTATGGCGTTTTCGTCACAAATTTGTGTCTCTATTCAGGCCTATTCTTTATAAACACTGATTGGCAAAGGTTTGAGCGAATAGCTAGACGCGATTGCCATAATCTCATCATCCATCAAATTCTCAGCATTGACCCTGGCCAACACCTCATCTTTAGGGAACATCGATGCCACTAAGAGTGTGTTATAAACGTCTTTCTTAGTAGTTAAATCTGGGCACTTTTTCTCACAATAGGCATTAAAAACACGCGCCATTTCTTCCCAAATTACAATGTTGGTCTCGGGATCTACATCACGTCTGTAGAGGTCGACGGCCTGCTCAAATGAAATACCGTCAATCTCTTCAAATGCATCCGTTGTGGTTCTAATTCTGCTCAAGAACTCATCGGAAAAGCTCTCATGTTGATAGTCGCTATAAGCTATATCATTTGGATCCATGAGTTTGGTATCAGGTTTAGATTGCTGAGGCATTTGTTGAAATGCAAAATCTATGGCCTCTGGCACCGTAATTGTGAATATACCGGCCTTACCTTTTGAGGCTTCCGCATTCCAAATTTCATAGCCTTCACGCCACTCATCGGGAACATCAGCATTTTTGCGTGAGAGTTTTAAATTAGACTTTCGTAGCCCTTCTTCCGAGTATGGAAGATGTGAGACATTCGAAGTTACTTTTCCTTCGAGGTTCTGAATGGGACCTTGCACCATGATATGTATGACATGGTTCTGAACGGGATGATCTTCCACATTCACAATTATGACTTTTGCGCCCTTATAGTCTCCTGATTTTACGACCCAAATCTGACCTGTTTTATAAGCAGTTGAGTTAGCATTAGCTTTGCTGAAAAATCCGAACATAGCTAAACATAACAAAAGACTATAACGTAGCAAGATTGTTCTCATCCATGTTCATCCAAATTAAACTCTCATTTGGTTATCCTCACTACCCCGCGCCCATACAAAACGCATTCAGTTTATGCCCGTCCAAATCGCGGAAATAGGCCGCGTAGAATCCGCCGCCGCGTAGGCCGGGTTTGCCTTCGCAGGTTCCGCCGAGCGAGAGCGCCAAATCATAGACGCGGTTTACCTGCGCCGCGTCCTTGGCCTGCAGGGCGACCATAGAGCCATTGCCGACGGACATGGCGTTTCCGTCATGCGGATGAATGAGGGACAGTCCGGTCTTGTCGCCCGGTTTGCCCCAAGCGATAAAGCCGTCTTCTTCAGAGCCCATCACACGCGGCGTATCCATTTCATTGGCGATAGCATCATAAAATGCCGCGCCGCGTTTTATGTCTGCCGTGCCTAAAGTGATATATCCGATCATGATATCTAACTTTCTATGTCTGAAGCTGTACGAAGATTACTTGTTATCTAACTGCCTTTGCTGACTCAGTTTCTTCAAAAGGGCCTCAAAGGCTTCGTCTTCTAAACGTTTGCCTTCTTCCGTATTTATCGCCGTCCCAAGCCCACTATTATACATTTTTCCGAGTGAGAGTTTTGCGATTTCGTCGCCTTGCTGACTGGCGCGTTGCAGCGCCGTGAACGCGGCGGGTAGATCTTGTTTAACTCCATTATAGCAGTAGAGCTGCGAACTGCCGACTTCGTTCATGGCCGCGGGATGGCCCTCATCCGAGGCTTTTAACATCAAATAGCTTATGACGCTATCCGCCTCCTCGTTTCGAGTCGGGGGATACATCACCCAACTATCCGTGGTCTGTTCGAAGCCGGTCTTAGGGACGAGGTCTGTTTCGCCTTCAGCCACTTGTAAAAGCAGCTGCCAAATCTCTTCGCCGGATTTATTTTGAATGGCTTTATCGACTTTCGCACGCCGCGTCTCAGTGAGAGACGCTTTTTCCGTTAGAGTCTGCAACCCCTCCTGCTCACAGGCCCCTAAATTAATCGGGTCGATCCCATACCGCCCCAAATTATAAATTTCGCGGATGAAACTGTCATAGTCTTCTGATGGGGGTATGGAGCTGCTCAGGAAAACCGTATGACGATCTCTAATAAGCGTGTCCGATAAATAATCCTGCGCGTAAGCGGGACAAGAGAACAGGCCCGGACCTATCAAAGACAGACAAATGAACTTTCGCATTACTACCTCCTTCTCAGTACGCACGCTACCCCGCCGTCGACGCCTCGACGCGGGTGCTGGTGCAGGGCTTCACCGGCAAGCAGGGAACCTTCCACGCGGAGCAAGCGCTCGCGTACGGCACCCACATTGTGGGCGGGACCAACCCCAAGAAGGCCGGCACCACCCACCTGGACCGCCCCGTGTTTGCGACCGTCGAGGAGGGGATGAAGGCGGGCGCCAACGCGTCGCTCATCTTTGTGCCCCCCCCCGGCGCGGCGGCGGCCATTGAGGAGGCGGTCACCGCGGAGATGCCCCTCATCGTGTGCATCACCGAGGGCATCCCCCAAAAGGACATGGTCCGCGTCACGGGGCTGCTGCGCGACGCGACCGGCTCGCGGCTCATTGGCCCCAACTGCCCCGGGATCATCAAGCCGAACGTGTGCAAGATGGGCATCATGCCCGGGGAGATCCACACGCCCGGCAACATTGGCGTCGTCTCCCGCTCCGGCACCCTCACGTACGAGGCCGTGCACCAAACGACGACGGTGGGCCTCGGGCAGAGCTTGTGTGTGGGGATTGGTGGGGACCCCTTCAACGGCACCAACTTTATCGACTGCCTCGACTTTTTCCTCGCCGACCCGGCGACGGAGGGCATCGTCATGATTGGGGAGATTGGGGGGACGGCCGAGGAGGCGGCGGCAGACTTTTTGGCATCGTCGGCCGTCAAGAAGCCGGTCGTGAGCTTCATTGCGGGGGTGACGGCGCCGCCGGGGCGGCGGATGGGCCACGCCGGCGCCATCATTTCGGGCGGCAAGGGGACCGCCGCGGACAAGATTGCGGCGCTGGAAGCGGCGGACGTGACGGTCGTGCGATCGCCGGCGGGGATTGGGGCGGCGATGCTGCAGCGCATGGAAGCGCTTGCGTAGGGGGGCAGCGTGTGCGTTTGCAGAGGGGGGAGGGGGCCGTGGCAAGTAGGAGTGTGATGCGGGCGGGGCAGGCGGGGCAGAGGAACAGCTCTGTACGTGTGCACAGTACGATGTACCAAAAAAATTAGGGGCGTAACTACATGCTCAGACGCACGTCTCTTAACCAGGCCGATTAGCGAAGCTGCAAAGCTGTCTGCTGTCATCTTGGTCCTCGAGGCGCACATCCCGCTGCGGTTGCGCCCGGCGTGGGCGACCACTCCGTCGTCTTCCTCGGACGGCTACTACGGCTCGTGACCGGCTGCAGCAGTCACCAGCTCGTGCGCGGAGCGCTGGTTCAGCTTTATCATGAATTCCATGGGTGTTGCGGACAACCCGACGCCCCAAGTGCGGAGCGTCGACCGCTCGGCGCCTGTGGAGGACGCTTCCCTCGCCGCACGGGTTTTCGGTACGCGGTGCCAAGCCTTCACGTTTGCAGCACAGGACAGCGATGCCCCTCTGTGAGCCCTTTCCGCGTGCTTGTCCTCTACTGCCTTTGCCTCCACGTCTCTGGTTCTAACGTAACGCTGCCATTCTCCTCCTGCTGCACCCACACCCCCATTCCTCGTTTCCCCCTGTGCGTCTGCTCCCCGCCCAGAGAGCATCCGAGACATCCGCGACCCAGAACACCCCAACACCCTCGAGGAGCTGTCGGTGGTCGACCGCGACAGCGTCACCGTCACGGAGCGCACGCCCGGCTCGGGCCTCTCCTGGGGCACCGTCGCCATCGCCTTTACCCCCACCGTGCCGCATTGCAGCTTGGCGAGCCTCATCGGCTTGTCCATCCGGGCAAAGTTGGACGCCGACGGCATCCTGTCGCCGGCACCAGGGACACCGGGGGACCGCGACGGTAGCCCGCCCAGCGGGGGGGGGCTGCTCGTCGCCGCCGCCGCCCCTGTGGTCAATGGCGCGGGCGCGCCGCCAGGGGCGGTGCCGTCCCCGCGCTACTACAAGCTGGACGTGTCGGTGGCGCCCGGCACCCACACGACGGCGGCGGAAATCACCAAGCAGCTCAATGACAAGGAGCGGTGTGCGGCGGCGCTGGAGAACCCCAACCTGCAGCGGATGGTCGCGGGGTGCATGCCGCCCGAGGTGGTGACATTGGCGGGACGCTAGGGGGGGGGGGGTGATCGGATGCATGTGGTTTTCCATCGGACGGAGCGTCGACAGACCTTGTACAGGTGCCGAGCAGGTAAACCGGTTGCGACTCGCTGTGCCGTCCGTGTCGTCGGCGCGTGCCGGGGTTGCTACCTCCACACCGTGGCACGGGCAGGACTGCCGACACGCTGGTGGCGGCTCGACGTCCACCCTCCGCGCACGCATCCTCCATCGGGACTGTGTTTGCTTGGCAAGGAACGCCCGCACGTGCCCCCAGGCGCACAAAACACGCGGCCGGTGCGCCGTCGGGCGGATCCGCATGCTCACGCCCACACACAGCGGCTCCCAGTCCCGAAAAGGTCACCGCACGGAGCAAAAAAATTGGTTTGATTCTAGGGGCATCCACCCACGCGCGCGCCGCAGAAGGACAGGGAGCCATCCGCAGCAGCGGCGGGCCCCCAACCGAGGGGCAAAGCAAGTCGAGGCCAACGTCCACTGGAAGCGCCGCAACGGCACCACAATCGCCAGCAGGGCCTCCCCCCCACCCCACGAGCCGCCCGACTGCTGCGCCACCCGCGGCCGCCGCCACCACCCTCTGGCCGCATGGCCGTCCCGGTGGTGCACACCCCAACGGCCCGCAGCGGGCGCCCGCACCGACCGCCCGCGCCGACCCACCCCCACCTCCGCGTCCCGCCCGCGTCCCGCCCGCACGCACCACCGCCTCGCCCACCACCACAGGTCCCCACAGCCGCGCATCGCCTCCGCTCTACATCTCAGCCGTCTCGCGCAGACGCCGGATGGTCGACCGCATCTGCACCGCCGCCTGCGTGTTGACCGACCACGCGCCGCCCGCAATGATCTTGCCACACGTCTTGGCGTTGCACTTCCAAATGCCCGTGGCCGTGCGCTTGACGCTGTTCTTGCCGCAAAAGGAGCAGGTGTACTTCATCCGCTGCCCAATCTCCATGTTCTTGGCCTGCTTCCGCAGGGACGCACCGTAGCGGGTGCCGTACTTGCCCATCAGGCCGACCTTGCGCGTCCGCTTGCCCATGGTGAAATGGG
>ENA-ORXR01000927-ORXR01000927.1-marine-metagenome-genome-assembly--contig:-NODE-927-length-34521-cov-13.221984_pt1 | contig 34521 bp, 28 predicted proteins | sample MGYA00237866_ERZ511479 | MGnify/ENA metagenome assembly ERZ511479
TGGTGAAATTGGTAGACACGCTAGACTTAGGATCTAGTGCTTCACGGCGTGGGGGTTCGAGTCCCTCCACCCGCACACATTGAAAGTTCAAGTAGAGACAAAAGTACAAGTGATAAGCACAAGTACGAATTGGATACATACAATACGAAATTAAAGTTCAGGTGCAAGCATCAAGCACAAGTTCAATTTGATTTGGCTTCGCCAAATGTTAAGATTATACTTGAATTTGATGTTTGAATTTGAACTTTTTTTTTACGATAAATCTATCGGTAAAATTTGAACTACATTATACATCATAGTTCACCAATCACTCAGATATGCCAACCGTAACAAGAGAAGATACCAATACAATGACCTTGATTCTTAATGTCCATATTGCCAAAGAGGACTACGAGCAAAAAGTCAATGCAGAACTCAATAAATTCAGAAAAAAAGCACACCTTAAAGGCTTCCGTAAAGGGCAAGTCCCGATGTCTTATGTCAAGAAAATATACGGTAAATCTGTTATAGCAGATGAACTCAACAATCTGGCTTACAGAGAGTTGATGAAGTATATTTCTGACAACAAAATTCAAACTATCGGTCAACCACTACCCGTCGAAGGGCAAGCAGCTCCCGAATTGGAAATTCGCAATTATATAGATTACGATTTTCAATATGAAATAGGTTTGCAACCTTCATTTGAGGTAAAAGGCTTAGATAAAAGTACGGTAATTGACAGTTTTGAGGTTGAGGTTGGAGATGATGAAGTGGAAAAAGAAATTGACAGCTTTCGTTATCAGCGCGGTAAGCAAGAACAGGTTGATGAAGTATCCTCTGACAATGACTTATTATATGTCAATTTAATTGAACTTGAGGGGAGCGAACCTAAAGAGGACGGTCTGAACAAAGTTTCAATGGTTGCTATTCAGGATATTGAGAATGAAGAATTAAAACAACACATTCTGACCCTCAAAAAAACGGATACTTTCGATGCGAATATACATGATTTGGTCTCGAAAGAACAAGCAAAAAATATCAATAAACATTTTTTGTATGTAGATGAAGATGTAGAGTTTAATGATACATTCAGGGTAGAAATCACACGTATTACGGGTGTAGTGCCTGCTGAGATTACCGCCCAACTTTTGATTGATGCCGTAGGGGAAGAAAAAGGAAAAAAATACGTTGAAGAATTTTTGCCAAAAGAAGTAGAAAGCGCGAAAGAGGATAGCGATTTGGACATTCCCGAAGTTGTTGATTTAGATTTGGAGATAACCGAGACTGTCATTAGTGATGAGGAAATCAAAGCAGCCAAGCATGGCTTGATGAGTGAGATACGAATCATGCTAGAGGAACAGTACAAAGATTCCACAGAAAATTATGCGCTCAACAAACTCGTAGAAAAATTAGAAAAAGAAAATGACATTGCTCTACCGGAAGGTTATTTAAAGCGTTGGTTGGAAGTTAATAATGAAGGTAGAACAGTCAGTGAAAAAGAATACGAAGCATCAAGAGATTATCTTCGCAATAGTTTTCTAATGGAACAAGTTGCCAAGCAGCTTGATGTCTATGTATCATTCAGTGATGTCGAAGCGCAAATGAGAGCAGATTTTTACGAGCGTAGTGCCATGAATCCAGAAGACCCCAAATCCGAAGAGCAATTTCAGCAATTCTACAAGCAACTCCTACAATACGACGAGACATTTTTAAATAAACGACAGGCAAGGGAAAATAGTGATAACATCAGAGAAAAAATCGAAGAAGTCATCACTATCAACAAGAAAAAAGTAAATGCTGAAGAATTTGCTAAAATCATAGAAGCAGAAAATGAAGCCGCCAAAAAAGCTGCGGAAGAAAAAGAAGCTGCAAGTGTCGAAGAACCTGCCGAAGTTGAGAGTTAGTCGATATAAAAGCCTTATTAGTCTGTTAAAATACCATCATTCGTCTAAGTATTCAAAACCTTCACGCCCCAATTGGTATTTATATATTGATAATCACGCGAATTTTAATTTAAATGAATAAAGACAAGAAATGGCTTCGTAATTAGACCTCAAAATTTGATAACGTAGCTATTCTCATCTAATTTCAACCAATCAAAAATATGTTCGACAACAAAGAATTTAAAAAATACGCCACCAAACACGTTGGTATCAATACCTTGGTATTTGAAGACTACGAAAAAGCAGTCAATTCCTCTGCTTCCAATGTCTATGGAATGACTCCCAATGTCATCGAAGAACGTCGCATGAACGCCGTTGCGATGGATGTATTCTCTCGTTTGATGATGGACAGAATCATCTACTTTGGTCTGCCAGTCAGATACGATGTAGCCAATGTCGTCAACGCACAATTGCTCTTCTTGCAATCTACTGACCCTAAACGCGACATCCAAATGTTCATCAACAGTCCGGGTGGTAGCGTTATCGACGGACTAAGTATATATGACACAATGCAATACGTATCACCTGATGTAGCAACGGTTTGTACAGGACTTGCTGCTTCTATGGGCGCAGTACTTCTTGCAGCCGGAGAAAAAGGCAAACGCTCCAGTCTCGGACACAGTCGCATCATGATACACCAACCATCAGGCGGTATGCAAGGTCAGGCGAGTGACATGGAAATCAGCTACAAATTCATGAAGTCACTACAAAAAGACCTTTACGATATTCTCGCTAAACACACCGGACAACCTTACGATAAAATCGAAGAGGATTGTGATCGTGACAACTGGTTGCGTGGTGAAGAAGCTAAAGAATATGGTTTGATTGATGAAGTACTCGACGGTAGTAAGCCAGATGCTTAAGGTTACAAAATGAATGAATTTTGAATGAATGAAACAAGTCGAGTATTGTATAATTCATTCAAAATTCATTCATTTTTCTTCAAGGAAGTACGAAAGTTTTGAACGTAGATACTTTCGTCATTAAATACTAATACGTCCAGATAATACCCAAATTGCTTGTCACAATTAAAAAGCCTATCTTTGCAATTTCAATTCCCATCACATTCAAATTAATCACTACATGAATAACATGAAGCGACCAAGTTACAGATGCTCATTCTGTGGCAGAGGCAAAGAAGAAGCACTCATACTTGTAGCCGGGATTGACGGACATATTTGCGACACTTGCGTAGAGCAAGCTCAGCAAATCATAGAAGAAGAACTCAATACCGGACAAGCCGAGGAGGAGTTTCATCTACCAACGACTATCGTTCCACAAGACATCAAAAAGCACCTTGATCGCTATGTTATCGGGCAAAACGAAGCCAAAAAATTCCTTTCGGTCGCCGTTTACAATCACTACAAACGCCTTCGTCAAAAACCGACAGAGGATGAAGTAGAAATCGAAAAATCGAACATTTTACTCGTTGGGCGTACCGGTACCGGTAAAACCCTTTTGGCAAAAACCATTGCCAAATTCCTGAATGTTCCCTTTGCGATTGTTGATGCGACGGTATTTACCGAGGCGGGTTATGTTGGTGAAGATGTCGAGAGTATTTTGAGTCGTCTATTGCAAGTTTGTGATTATAATATTTCCTCCGCACAACGCGGTATTATTTATGTAGATGAGCTTGATAAAATAGCTCGTAAAGGAGACAATCCTTCTATCACACGTGATGTATCAGGGGAGGGTGTACAACAGGGATTGTTGAAAATGTTTGAAGGAACGGATGTCAATGTTCCACCCAATGGCGGACGCAAACACCCCGAACAAAAACTCGTTAAAATCAATACTGAAAATATCTTATTTATATGTGGCGGAGCCTTTGACGGTATCGAAAAACACATTGCGCGTCGCCTCAATACTCAGGTCATTGGTTTCAATAAAGAGGAAAATGAACGCATTGACCGCGATAATCTCCTCCAATACGTCAGCCAGCAAGACATCAAATCTTATGGGCTTATTCCCGAACTCATCGGACGTTTGCCGGTACTGACTTACCTTGCACCGCTTGACAAAAAAGCCTTACGCCGTATTCTGACCGAACCGGTCAATTCATTGGTCAATCAGTATAAAAAATTATTTCGTTTAGAAAATATTGAGTTGACATTTAATGAGGATGCTTTAGATTTTATCGTAGATAAGGCTTATGATTTTGAACTTGGTGCAAGAGGCTTACGATCTATTTGCGAGGCGATTATGACGGATGCCATGTTCGAATTGCCTTCTCAAAAAGGAGTGACCGAATACTGCGTCACTGGCGAGTATGCCGAGCAGAAAATCAACAAATCTAAGTTGAGCATACTCAAAGTAGCGAGTTAGTTTTAATTTTGAATGAGTGAATGAATTAATTTTGAATGAATTACACTCGAAAGTATTTTTTTATTCACTCATTTAAAATTCATTCATTCAAAATTCAAAATTCACTCATTCAAAATTCAAAATTCATTCATTCAAAATTCACTCATTCAAAATTAAAAATTACTTAATCACCAAAACGCCTACCAAGACACCGAGTGCCGTTCCACCTGCACCAATCAAAATTTTCTCCAAAGTATTTTTCCTTCGCGACGCTTTTCTGACCTTATTCGCTTCTGCGAGCAAATCATTGGCATGAACGAGTGAAGTCTGCGTATCTGTCAGCAGTGATTTTGTATTTTGAAGTGACAATTCGGTGGTTTCAAGCAATCTCGTCGTCAGGTCTGAAGATTTATTACAGTTTTCCAACAAATTATTAAAGCCCTGCTCATTGCGTTCCAAAGACACTTCGTACTTGGTGATGACCGTCTGAATTTGGTCATTACAATTATCTTCCGCTCTGATGACTCCCCTCAATTCTTCATAAAACAAAAACCGCTTATTATTCACCAAATGAATACTATCGGTATTGACCAAAACAACATCACCTGACATCGCGATAATAGGTTTTGCAAAAGAATTAAAATAGATTTTGTCTAATAAAATAGTGTCTCCACCTACAACTGCTATATCGCTTGGCACGTCCACCTCCGGTGTAGCAACAGTGATTGTTGTGTCCTGCATATCTATCGCCATAGAATCAGGCTGCGCTGCAAGATAAGAAACAGAAAGTAGTAATATAGTATTGATAATTAGTAGTTTTCGCATGATTTTAATTTTCAATATTGGTTGAATGGGATGAATGAAGCACTTAGAAATCGGTTAAAACGCATCAATTCGAGGGTCTATCCTCCAGTATCGAATCTATCGTCTTTTTTAGATTGTCATGGCTTTGCTTAATAGCTGCTTTTATCTCTTTTCTCTCCTTATCATCAGACTCCTCTGTCTTCAATGCAAAGTCATCATTTAGCTTACGCAAACGGTCTAATTCATTGGTATTTTCTTCGATGTCTTCTTTGATTTTTTCCAATTCGTCCCTGTCTCTTTCCAGTTTTTTTCGATAATTGAGTACGATAGAATCTTTCTGAGTTTCAAGTAGTTCTCTTTCTATTTTGAATTGCTCAATCGTCTGTTCCAGACTCGCGATTTCTTCCTGTGCCGCTTCCAGATTTTTCTCGGCAGACTCTATCTCTTTAATACTTTTATTGATATTATCACGGATAAGTTTTTGGTTAGAATCAATCTGAAAAACCTTAAATAGAATGACTGCCGCAATAACAATCAGTGCGATTTGTATGAGTGAGCTTTCTGTCTTCATAGTTATTATTTGAGTAATACGGTGTGCCTCAAAGAAAAATGAGTGGATACGGTAGCGTGAACTTCTAATGAAAAACAATATACTGAAAAAAACGGAAATTACATAATTTTTCCAGTCCAACTTACGAAAAACAAAGAACACAATATGACGAAAAATCCATTTTCACCTTTATTGAAATGAGCAAAAAAATCGGCGGTAGTCCAAAAAAATTAATACGAATCGATAACATATAACATTTTGGCACAATATTTTCGGTGATTAATTCAAATCAAACACAAGCAGTCCATTATTACGGTCAAATCCATAGAAAACTCCTAAAATGCGCTCACATCCACGCCTGCCTATGAATTATGGACTGCCAACTAATTGAGTTGTATTGCAATTTAAAATCATTTAAACAATGAAAAAAGTAATCGGCATATTGGCAGGTCTTGTTCTGGTATCAGTCAGTGTATTTTTATATACTGGTTGTGCGGATGATTGCGAAGACACTTTTGATACTTCAGGCGGTATCATTGATGAGATATTCTCTTTCGGAGCGTGTTTTTCTGACATTGGTGCGCTTGAACCTCAGTATGTTATCACCGATAGCTTGATGTATCAGTCACTCGGCATACTTCCATTGACTACGCCCGAATGTATGACTGCAACGCGTCCTGACATTGATTTTTCGACCCATTCGCTGCTTGGTCTTTACGCCGACGGCAATTGCAATGTCAGCTTCGACCGCATCGTCACAAAAGACGACAATCTAAAAAAATACACCTATTCCGTAGGAGTCAATGCCTGTGGAAATTGCAAATCCTTGTATTTTAGTATGAATTGGGTGCTTGTTCCAAAACTTCCCGCAGACTATACCGTAGAGTTTATTGTAGAATAAGACGATAGACGAACGCTTTGCTTGACGGTGAACGACGAACGATATGGCAGAAGTGAGTTTTATAAATTTTATGAAAATTGCTTGTGCATCTCGCCTGACGTTTTAAAAATGTCCGTCGAATAGGCTCCCGAAAATATGAATTTTCAACCGCCAAAGCTAATATTTTCTTTTGTATTAATTCGATTTTAGTGTTCCTTAGTCGTTCGAAATATTGTCAGGTTATTTTTGTCGATTGTTACGTGATTTTTTTGTATTTAAAAACGCTTGCGCCTATATTCGGATTGCTAAGAAATACATCGATGTCACTTGACAAAACACACTGGTATCGAAGCCTCTATATTTCTTCCCTTCACCATTTTTAATTTGCCCGTCCACCATCTATTTACTTTATTTCGTCCTTCGCCCTCCATTCAAATGACAACTTCAGTGCATCAACAAAACCACATTCACCGTCTGTCGTCCACCGTCAGCTGTTCATCGTCCACCGTCTGTCGTTCACCGTCGGTCGTCAGCGAAGCGTTCGTCCACCGTCTTTACTTCGCCCTTCCTGCCAAATAAGTACGCCAACGCTTCAAAACCGCTTCCATATCTTCCGGTATATCACTCTTGAATAGCATATCTTCTCCAGTAGTCGGATGCACAAAACCAATCTCGCGGGCATGTAAGCCCTGACGCGGCATCAGGTCAAAACAATTCTCCACAAAACGCCTATATTTCGTAAAAACCGTACCTTTTGCGACACGGTCACCACCATATTTTTCATCATTAAATACCGGGCAACCGATAGATTTGGAATGTACCCGAATCTGGTGTGTCCGTCCCGTTTCCAATTCAAATTCGACCAAACTCACATAATACAAACGCTCCAAAACCTTATAATGCGTAACCGCGTGTTTGCCCTCGCCACTGTCCGTATCAAACACCTCCATTTTCGTCCGGTGACGTGGGTGTCTGCCGATATTTGCAATGATTTTACCTTCGTTTTCATCCGGCTCACTCCACAACAAAGCCACATAACGCCGATGAATCGTATGGTCAAAAAACTGTTTTGCCAAGTGCGACATCGCATATTCTGACTTCGCCACCAGCATCAATCCCGACGTATTTTTATCAATCCGATGTACAATACCCGGACGATCCGAGCGATTGCCTTCCATCAAAGGCAAATCACGAAAATGATAAGCCAAAGCATTGACCAGCGTACCGGTATGATTCCCAATACCCGGATGCACCACCAGTCCCGGTGGCTTATAAATCACCATCACATCATCATCTTCATGACGAATATCAAGCGGTATATCCTCCGGTATGATTGTATCATCTCGTACAGGTTTCGGTAGCACCACCGTCACCACTTGCCCGGGTTTGACCTTATGATTCGGCTTTACAGGCTGGTCATTCACCAAAATAGAACCCGCTCGTATAGCATTTTGTATTTTATTTCTGGTAGCACGTTCTATTCTGATTACCAAAAACTTATCTATACGCATCGGCTGTTGCTTCGGATCGGCAACGTAGCGATGATGTTCAAAAAATTCCTCTGTGTGGTCGTTCTCTTCCATGACTTGTATTTATGCAAGGATAGCAAAAAATAGTGGGATTACATAATTTGAATATTCGTACAATAAGAGTTTTGGGCAGTATGAATGTCAATTATTCCGTGCAGAGTGACTTGGACAAAGGCATTACTTTTTATTTTGATTTTCCTATTCAGCAAAATAAAAAAATCTGCGTAAATCCGTTTAATCCGCCAAATCCGTGTTCTACTTACCAAAATTTAGTTTCAAATATCAACATCAAAGCCATGCCAGCAACTACCCCCGAAATAAACAGATTCCATTCACGTTGTTTCACCTTCAATACATTAATCATCAAATAAGCTGCGCCCAATGAAATCGCTACAATAATCAATTGCCCCAATTCGATACCAATATTAAATGCAAACAAAGGCTGTACAAGGCTATCACTTTTACCGATGAGCATACTAAAATAATTGGAAAAACCCATCCCATGAATCAAGCCAAAAAACGCAGCAAGAACGTACTTGATACGCAATGATTTTTTATCAAAATTTGCGGCATAACCCATTACATTATACAGACAAGTCAGCAGTATCGTCACCGGAATCAAGAACTCTATCAACTCTGTTTTCACCGGAATAATACGCAGCGCAGCCAATGCCAGCGTCACCGAATGACCAATCGTAAAAGCCGTGACAAGTATCAGTACCGACTTCCATTGTGACAGTCGATATATCGCACACAAAGCCACGATAAATAAAATATGATCGTAAGCCTTAATGTCCGAAATATGCTCAAAACCCAGTTGTAAATATGTCAAAAATGAACTCATAGATGAATTGGTTTGATTGTTGATTAAGGTAGTTCGTATCAGGTAATAGGTATCAAGAGTGCGTGTTGTCTCGTCCTGATACTCAATACCTGATACCTAATACCTAATACTTCAATTCGTAAAAATAATCAATCATGCGTTACTTCATATTACTTTCTGTTTTTTTTCTGTCTTCGGGTTTTGCTCACAAATTTTATGTCAGCATTACGGAGGTGAATCACAACACTGAAAATGAATCGCTGGAGATTTCCATTAAGTTGTTTACCGATGATTTGGAAGCAGCATTGGAAGTAGGTCAGACAAAAAAAATATGGATTGGCGATGAGCGCGAAGCACCCGAAACGGATAGTTTATTGGCAGATTATATGAGCAAAAAATTTGTCATTACTATCAATGATGAAGTACAAAAAGCTACTTTTTTGGGCAAAGAACTTGAAGCGGACGTGACTTGGTGTTATTTGGAAATCATGGACGTTGCCGACATCAAAAGTCTTACTATCAGCAATCGCATTTTTATGGAATTATTTGATGACCAAAAAAATCTCGTACATATATATGTAGGCGATGATGAAAAAAGTTTATTATTAAGACAAGGGCAAGAAAGCAAGGAAGTTTCTTTTTAACCCCCAAATATGAATAAGAGACCAATCCCAATCGACACATTTATATTTGGGAAAAACACATTCCAAAAACAAATCATTTAACTGTTAATAAAACGACCAAAAAACCTTCAAAAAAGTACTTCAAATATTCCCTTTTATTTTTATTCTAATAATAGTTTTATCCAACCTTTTCCGCAAAAAAATGTTATCTTTGTAGAATCATTCTAAACAAGGTGATTGTAATAAAAAAATATACTGTCCTAACATGGTTTTGCAAAGCAAAATCTACTAACAGACAATACAACAAATATTGCTCATGACAAAAATGATTTATCTCGACAATAACTCTACTACACCAGCCGACCCGCGTGTGGTGGATACGATGATACCATATTTTTACGAAAAACACGGCAATGCCGCCAGTCGTAGTCACTCTTTCGGTTGGGTAGCAGAGGAAGCTGTCGATTATGCTCGTGAGCAAATCGCCACCCTTATCAATGCCGACTCGAAAGAGATTATTTTCACCTCTGGTGCTACCGAGGCGGATAACCTCGCCATCAAAGGTGCTTATGAAATGTATGCCCGTAAAGGCAATCACATTATCACCACCACTACCGAGCATAAAGCGGTGTTGGACACCTGCAAAGTCTTGGAGAAAAAAGGTGCAGAAGTCACCTACCTCGAAGTCAATGACAAAGGTATGGTGGACATCGCTCAACTCGAAGCAGCCATAAAAGACAACACGATTTTGGTGTCGATTATGTTTGCCAACAACGAAACGGGCGTGATTCAGGAGATGAAAAAAATCGGTGAAATCTGTGCCAAACACGGCGTTCTTTTTATGTCGGATGCCACACAAGCTGTCGGTAAAATTCCTGTTGATGTTCAAGATTTGGGCATTCACCTCATGGCATTTACGGCACATAAAATGTACGGACCGAAAGGTGTAGGCGCACTCTATGTACGTCGCAAAAATCCACGCGTCAAAGTCACCGCACAAATGGACGGAGGCGGACACGAGCGCGGTATGCGTTCGGGTACGATGAACGTGCCGGGCATTGTTGGTTTTGGAAAAGCTGCCGAAATCTGTCGTAAAGAAATGGCAGCAGAAGCCGAGCGTCTAAGCAAATTACGCGACAGACTCGAACAAGGATTGACCCAACTCGAAGAGACTTATATCAATGGCGACACGGAACACCGTATGCCACATACAACGAATATTTCTTTCAAACACGTTGAAGGTGAAGGACTTATGATGACCTTCAATCAAAACATTGCGGTGTCTTCCGGCTCGGCATGTACCTCAGCTTCGCTCGAACCTTCTTACGTGCTCAAAGCACTTGGCTTGGGTGATGACCTCGCACATTCTTCGATTCGTTTTAGCTTGGGTCGCTTCACGACAGAAGAAGAAGTTGATGCAGCTATCAAACTCGTTTCGGATGGTGTCAATCACATGCGCGATCTCAGCCCGATTTGGGAAATGTATAAAGAAGGCGTGGACCTCGACGCTGTAGTGTGGGCGGAGCATTAACATACTGATGTATAGACGTGCTGATGTGCTGACGTATATTTTCATTATTTACACATCAAAATTCAACACGAAAAAAATTAGCATAAGAACCAATTTTAGCTTATTTTTGTTAAAATAGTAGAAAAAAATATGAGTGTTATTGTTGGATTTATTTCATTCGACATTCATTCATTCAAAATTAAAAACATGGCATATTCAGAAAAAGTATTAGAACATTTCAAGCATCCGCGTAATGTAGGCACTTTAGATAAAAGCCAAAAAAACGTCGGTACAGGACTCGTTGGCGCGCCCGAATGTGGTGATGTCATGCGTCTGCAAATCGAAGTCGATCAAGAGACGCAAACGATAAAAGACGCAAAGTTCAAAACCTTCGGTTGTGGCTCTGCGATTGCTTCTTCTTCACTCGCTACTGAGTGGCTCAAAGGTAAATCCGTCGATGAAGCCATGAAAATCGACAACATGGACATCGTAGAAGAACTCGCTCTACCGCCTGTAAAAATCCACTGTTCCGTACTCGCCGAAGACGCGATAAAAGGAGCTATCAAGGATTATCAGGAGAAAAACGGTATGGAAGTTACCGTAGAAGTAGGGCATCATTGATGTGTAGTGATTGGTTTATAAAGTAATCAGTGAGAGGATGTTTTGCCTACGGCAAAACCAAATAACTAATCACTCTATAAACTAATCACTTTTTAAACTAAAAAAATATGTTATTCGTAGCAGAAAGCGCAAAGGAAAAAATAGATGAAATCCGCACGCAAGAGCAGATGGCGGAAGACTTTTTCGTTCGGGTATCCGTGACGAGTGGTGGTTGTTCGGGCTTGACGTATAAGATGGATTTTGATAATGAGTCGCAGCCCAATGACCAGATATTTGAGGACAACGGCGTGAAAGTCGTTACTGACTTGCGTAGCTTTTTGTACCTTTGTAATACAACATTAGAATTTTCTGGCGGACTCAACGGTAAGGGATTTTATTTTAATAATCCTAATGCAACCCGTTCTTGCGGTTGCGGAGAGAGTTTCGCGGTTTGAGTTTATAGGGTTTATTAGTTTATTGAGTTTATAAGGTTTATAGAGTTGGTTAATTAAATGTTTTTTTTGTAAAAAAATATTTACACATTAAAATACTTTATAAACTCTACAAACCTTATAAACTAAATAAACTCCCCTCTCTAAATAAAGAGCATTCTGAGAAATAATTAACAATGTAGAGGCGCGATTTATCGCGTCTCTACGAATTTGTAGTCTATCCATTCACCATGAGTAATCCACAATTGCATCTAAAACTAAGCTTAGAATTGGTCTGGTGGATAGCCACCGCGATACTTACTGTCCTCATCCTCTTTCCCATTCTGCGCGTCTTTGACAACTATCCTTTTCTATTCGCCAATATCCTTTTTGTCTTTATTTTTATCACCTTTACGCGATACATTTTTTTATTAAAAAATACTTTTCTCGCTCGCCTTACACCTGTCAAATCACTTCTGATAGCGGTCTGTTTGCCATTGTTCTTTTATTTGATTAGCGAAGTCTATGCCTTTCAAATGTTCCTTGACGAACAAGGTAGCCAGGCATTACTTTCTCCCGAATACCTTAGTCAAGAAGTACCGATTTCGCGTCGAAGTGGACTGTTGAGTTATATCCGAACGGAGACGCTTTTCTTTGGCGTAGGTAGCGTCATCACTACGATTTTGATGCCTTTTCGTATGATTCTCTCTATATGGCGTACTTATAATACGGAGGATAGGGTGTGATGTGAATATGTTTTTCAGGCAGTTCCAATCAATTGTTACTACAAAAATAATAAGATGCCGAAGTACGATCTCAAAGATATTCTGAGTCTTGAAAAATATTATAGAGTATCTCTAATAAATAAAATATCAGGTTTAAAAAGTGCCAACCTAATCGGCACAAAGAATAATAATGATATTTCAAATTTAGCAATTTTCAACTCTGTCATCCATATAGGTGCTAATCCTCCATTTTTAGGATTTATCATGAGACCGCTTGTAGTTGATAGACATACCTATTCAAATATCAAAGAGAATGGATACTTTACAATTAATCAGGTTTCTAAGGAAATACATAAAGAAGCACACATGACTTCCGCTAAATTTTCAAAAGAAATATCAGAATTCAACGAATGTGGATTGACCGATATTTATATAGATGATTTTCCTGCTCCATTTGTAAAGGAAAGTAACGTAAAGATTGGTTTATCATTTCAGGAGGAGCATTTAATCCATGTAAATAAAACTATTTTAATCGTAGGCAGAATAGAAAAAATCATTTTGCCAGATGATGAAGTCAAAGAAGATGGCGATATAGATTTAGAATCACTCAATGCAATTAGCGTGGGAGGCTTAGATTCTTATTATGAATGTAAACGAATTGCAAGGTATGAATATGCAAGAGCAAATAATAAACCAAAGAAAATAGACTAAAAAATCGCTGATATTTACGTCATAAATATATTGTTATCAATCTTTCTATTACTTTATAATTTTGCGCTCATCACTCATTATTCTCCTCCTCTTCAGCCTGTTTGTTACCAACATTCAGGCTCAAAAAATAACGCATCTTTTGGAAGGCGGCGCACTCGCCGGTGCCGAAATCGCACGCAACACGGGTGACTTCAAGTACGCCCCCAATCTTCGTTATACTTTTTTATATGCTGCTACTCCACGCCTTCAGTTGGGTGCTGGTATTGCCTACGAAAAATTCAAAAAAGAAACACTTTTTCCTCTGTATGCCGACGCGCACGTATATATGCGCGAGGCAAGTAATTCGCCTTTTTTTGCAGGGCAAGTCGGCTATGCTTTGGGTTGGCACAGCGACTATCGACAGCTCGAACAATACGAATATCGCGGTGGCTTAATGCTCAATTTTGATTATGGAAGACGGCTGCCTGTCAATGATGATTTGAACGTTCACATCTCAGTAGGCTTGCATTTTCAAACAACTCGCATTGAAGTAGATGTGAATTATTTGGATGAATATATTGAACAGGTCAATTATGTATTAATTGCCTTAAAGGTGGGCATGGCTTTTTGAGGATTGTGTAACTGATTGTTGGATTGATTGATTGTTGGACTGTTGAATGTTTTTTGCTTCGCAAAAAATAAGACCGTTTAACAATTCAACAATCAATCAATCTCAACTTTTATTTCGCTCGTTGTATCTTTTCTGTGTAAGTCTCTTCTCCTATCGTTATACGAACTACATAAGTACCGTTTGGCAAATCGCCCAAATCTATCCGCGTATATGCGTCGGGTATGCCAATCGTATTTTCGGCGACTTTTTGACCGAGTGCATCATACATTTCAACGATTACATCTCCTCTAACGAGGTCATTGAAAGCGATATTAATATGGTCAGTAAAAGGATTTGGATAGAGGCGATAGATGCCTTGATCTTCAATATTTCTGCTCATCACGATAATCTCTGAATAGTAATTGATGCTATCCAAATCAGTGCCTTTGACTCGCAGGTAGTAGAGCGGGCGTTTTTGTTCATCATACTCTCGCGTATAGGCGACTTCGTCAATGGAAAATCCAACTGCGTCTATCTTTTCATTCGCGAAAATTTGCCAATCACGACCATTGAGCGAGTATTCTACTTCAAAGAAATCATTGCGATATTCAGGTTGTGTTTTCCAAACGACGGTCAAATCCGTATTCTCAAAACTACCTGAAAAGTCGGTAATAATCGTCTTTAATTCACCATCCGTTTTGAGTGCTTTGATTTCTACATCGTCAATTGCCACACCCGGGAATACGCCGGAATATGTGGTTTTGAATACAAATCTAAAAGCCACTTCATTGCCACTCAATTCGGAGATATTTAATTTATATTTTTGGAAAGCATTGCCTGATGACCTACCCGTAAAATAATGGCTACCCAACGGAAATGCAGCTTCTGTGCTCGTCGCATTGCCGTAATTGTACCAATCATCGCCTTCTTGTCCAAGTACTTTCCAATCCTTGCCTTTATTGGTCGAGTATTCTACGCGGAAGCCATCAGTACCTCGATTAATATCGTGCTTTGCCCAAAAACTAAATTCATAAATTCCGGCTTCCGTTAAGTTATAATTTGGTGTGTAAAGCATAGCTTCCGTATTTTTTTGATAAAAAGGCTCATCTATACCGATAACCCAAGCATTATCTCCACTATGCGTACCGCTTTTACCGAGTTGCCCCGATTTTCCGCGTTCAAATTTGGAACCTGAAATATTATATGCACCAAAATCTTGATTCGCAGCATCTTCAAAATCTCCTGTGTAATCGCCTCCGCCTGTTGCATCGGGTGTATTTTTGTCCGGCAAAACTTTAATGTTGGTAATGGTACTTAGATTTTCTCCTTTCGTCATACTCACCGGATAGAGACCTATATCAGTGTAGGGATGTACGGGATTTTTTTCAGTAGAAGTTTCGCCATCGCCAAAATTCCACAGCCAGTTGTCAGATTTGATGTTGATGGAGTGATCTCTGAATTCTACCGGAACATCAGTATAAGTAATTTGTGGAATATTTATTCGGGCGAAAGGTTCTGCCAGTCCGTCTGTTGTAAATAAGCCTCGCCCATACGTACCTGCAAGAATAAAGTTGTCACTCTCTCTAACTTGGAGCATGTCACAACGCACGGTTTGCATACCATTGACTTGAGGCATCCAGACGGTTTCGCTGCCATTCAAATCATCGGTAGCCCATACACCTGCTTCGGTAGCGATGAAGGCTTGGTCTGCATTGAGTGGATTAAAAACGACCCAACGAACGGGCATGTCAGGCAAATCACCTTCTACATTTTCCCATGTCATCCCGCCATCTTTTGTTTCAAATACACTTGCTACGCCATAATTGGTTTGTGTAACAAGGATATGGTCTTCATTCCCTTTTTCAATTTCAATACAAGAAACAGTACCACCTTGACCGCCTGTTATACTGATACTCTGTGCTTGCTTGGACATCCCCTGATGAGCATTATCAATTATCAAATAACGTGAGTCCGGTTGTCCTATATATATTCGATTCGATACATTCGGTGAAACAGAAACATGACGTACAGCCCTCCCTGAGTTGCTAATATCTACAGTTGTTTGTTGGCTATTGATATTATAACGATAGTAAGATCCCGGACTATTGGCACGTGCATATAGTATATTAGATTCGTCGTCATAATCAGAAGGGTTTAAGAAACCGGAATCAGGACCGATGTTAGTATGTTCCGAAAAAGAAGCACCTTCGTTCTTAGATAAGAAATATCGACCGTAATAAAGGGATGTTATCTGATATTGTGGTTCGTTTTGATCAATATGGCAGAAAAACCCATCTCCTCCGACAACTTCTCTTGTATTATCAATCTCATAGCTGTCAAATTGCTGTGAACCGTTATCTTGCGCACCCGCAAGGAAGTAGTCAGAATGTTTTTCGGGATGCATCGCACAGGCATAGAACTGCGTAACATTGTAGCCATTATTGCGATTGGTAATCTTAATATTAGCGAGATTGGATAAGCTACCGTTATCGGTACGCCATATTCCGCCGTCATTGCTAAAATAAATAACATTACTATTTCCGGGTTCGTATAAAATATAATGCTGGTCGGCATGTACATATTGGAGTCCACCTTGTCCAGCCCATTGTCCGAGTTGCGTCCAAGAATTACCGCCATTGCTCGACATGAGTAGGTCGATACCACCGATAATCACGCGGTCAGAATTGTTGGGATCTACAGCGATGCAGAGGTCGTACCAAGCTTGTCCGCGTGTAAAAACCTCCATACCGATTGCAGAGGGTGGTGATATTTCGCTCCAGAATGCACCACCATTAGTGGTTTTATATATGCCTTCAGCATCACGACCTCTTGCTCCCAAAGCATAGATGACATTAGGGTCTGACTCGGATAAAGCCAGTTCTATTCTATCTAATGTGCCGGGAAAGTTACTAACCACTCCGGTGATTGCTGTCCAATCGTCAGGGTTGCCTGTTTCGGAAACGTATATTCGTCCGCCACCGTTTACAAATCCACTGGAAAGGTAGAGTTTATTGTCCGAACTTATTTTTATGTCCGCGATGTCCGAACGTGTGTCAAAGGCAGCCTCCCAAGTCTCTCCGGCATCGGTACTGCGTTGGAGACCTGCACTGCGAGTAGCTACATATACATCGCTCGTAACGGGATGTACTAACATTCTTTGTGAATAGTAAAAATCGGAATTTTCGGTAGAAGTCAGATGCGTCCAACTATCACCTCCATTGACAGATTTCCACAATCCCAATCCTCGTACACCGCTACTTTCTCCGGTACAATAGTACATAATTTGAGGGTTATTTGGGTCTTGAGCGATGCCTGTAATGGCTATGTTTTTATAATTTTCGTAAATATTTTCCCAAGTCGGTCGGGGAACGGTAATGTCTCTTGTTCGCCAAATACCACCTGATACACCCGCCGTAAAAACGGTTTTATTGCTTGGGTCATTTTTGTCTATTAAAATAGTACGTGTACGCCCTGCCACATTGTTTGGTCCTCGTTCTTTCCACGATAAGTCCTCAATTTCGTTAGCTGCGGACTTGTTACGAATTTCGGCAGTTTTTTTCTTGAGTACCTTCATCACTTTTGACATCCGTTCTGTCGGCGGATAGCCCAAAGCCGGGTCTTTCGTAATCTCAAAATCATACTCGAAAGCTTCTTTTATACGAGTACGCTTGGGTGGTTTTTCCTTTTTGTCGGTTACTTTTGAGTGGGTTTGTCCCGACTCGGTAGTGTGTTCGGATTGACAAGCAAAATATAGCATCGCTGTCAATGATAAAGTCAAAATAAGTAAGATTTTTTTCATAGTAAAATATCGTATTATTTGTATAGATTGTTCTACGGTCGCTGAAAACTGTCAGGCATTAATACCGTTCATAACACTCAAAATTTATATCCGTTTAAAAAGTCAGACACTTTCATCCGTTTTCTACCCGATAGTTGTAGTTCATTCAAATGAATAAAACCATCGCGAGTAGCTATTTTAAGTATTTTTTTATCGTGAATGAACTCTCCGGGTTCTATTTCGTGTCCTTTGTATTCGGGGCGACATTGGTAGATTTTTAATTTTTTATCATCTAAGGTCGTCCATGCGACGGGATACGGGCTAAGTCCGCGAATGAAATTATAGACCTTCTCGGTTCTTTGGTCAAAGTCGATTTGGCAGATCTCATCATTTAACTTAGGCGCATGAGAAACGAGGCTTTCGTCTTGTATTTGAGGCGTATAATTACCCGACTCGACTATTTTTACAGTTTTCAAAACCACCTCTGCGCCAATGTGCATCAATCTATCGTGTACATCTCCAGTCGTTTCATCTTCACCAATAGGCGTTTTTTTACTCAATAAAATATTGCCCGTATCAATTTCATGTTTCAGAAAAAACGTAGTGACTCCGGTTTCTTTTTCTCCACTGATAACCGCCCAATGAATGGGAGCTGCCCCTCGATATTTGGGCAATAAAGAACCATGCAAATTAAACGTTCCGATACTTGGCATATCCCACACAGCTACGGGCAACATTCTAAAAGCGACAACTATCTGCAAGTCCGCCTGATAAGCACGCAACTCTTCTAAGAACTGTTTGTTTTTCAGATTTTTGGGTTGAAGGACTGGAATATTATTGGCTACGGCATATTTTTTTACGGCAGATTGTAGGAGAGTTTTGTTACCACGTCCACCCCATTTATCGGTGGCTGTGATGACTGCTACGACTTCATAACCATTTTTGACCAATATATCTAATGACGGTACGGCAAATTCCGGCGTACCCATAAAAATGATTTTCATGTATTGATGTGTTGGGTGCAGGACAAATTTTTAATTTTATTTTGAAATGCCACTGTACTGACGACTTTAGCCGTCAAGTGGCTCGGTACTTTCCCGCGACGGCTAAAGTCGTCGGTACGAGGCAGATTAAAAATTTGTCCTGCACCCGATGTGTTTGATATATTCAAACTTTACAGAAAATTCGTACAGGCGATTAAAAGTAAACATCCTTTCCTCCCCAAAAAAGAAAGTGTCTTTCTGAATTTATTTCAGCAAGACAGTTGGTTTTTTGTTTTAATCGCACAGGTCGATTGAAGTTGCTTGTACGGTATTTTCGATTAGTCTGTATTATATTTTTTGGCAATCCAAAGATATGGCTTTATTCAGCAATGACCAAAACTTATTATTCGAGTGGGGCTTTTTATAAGCAAATAATTTAAAAAATAAAAAAAGTGGATGTTTGTTTCATCTTTTCATTGCATTTTACCGTTATTATTTCAAATAGAAATACAGGCTAAAATTTCGCATTTATCTCATACAAAATGAAAGTAAAACAAATCCAAACACGCTCCACTTCTTTTTTGGGTAGTCCTATTCAAAAAGATAAAACCTACCATATTATAGGGGCAGGAATCGCGGGTTTGTTGTGTGGTTTTTACCTCAAAAAAGCGGGGATTTCGTTTGAAATTATCGAAAAAACAAATCGTGCAGGAGGCATACTCGGCACTCAATCTTCGCAGTACGGTATAGCCGAACAAGCTGCCAACGGATTTCTTTGGTGTGCTGCTTTGCAGGAAATTTGTGACGACTTGAATTTGGAGATTATTTCACCTCAAAAAGAAGCAAAAGCGCGATATTTTGTACGCAAGAAAAAGCTGCGACAGTACCCTTTTTCTATCCTCGAAACCTTCGGTATTGCGCGTCGAATGCTTACACCACATCGCGCACCTATACACACGATGGAGGATTTTGGACAGGCGTATTTTGGCGATACTTTTACCCGTCAATTGCTCGAACCTGCCTTGGGTGGCATCTATGGTGCGCCACTTCCTGCGATGAGTTTTCCTGCGGTCATGGGTGCGCTTGCGATGCATACAAAAGAGCGTCCGTTTCTTCCGGCTGCCTTGCGCCAATGGAGGCGAGAACGCAAAGAAAACAATCCACAAAAACCTAAAAATCAAGGTGGTACGCAAAGTTTTAAAGGCGGCATACAAGCCCTCATCAATCGTCTTTCTGAGCATCTTGACAACCACATTCGCTACGATACCGAAGTACAAGCAACTTACATTCAAAACGATGACGAACAATATATTATTACGACTCCAGCTTATGCTACGGCACATTTTTTTGAGGGTGAAATTAATCATTTAACACAACAAATTCACTACACGCCTATCATTTCTATGACCTTATTTTTTAATAAAAAAGACATTAAAAAATTCAAGGCAGGATTTGGTTGTCTTATTCCTCGAAATGAAGGCTTGATGATACTCGGTGTGCTGTTCAATTCTTGTATTTTCCCGCAGCGTGTCACGGATGAATCTGTCCTCAGTCTGACCTGCATTATGCGCGATGACTCCCCTACCTTATCCTTGATTCACGGTTCGGATATTGATATTAAAAATCTTGTCGTCAGCGAATTGGATGTCCTGTTTGACATTCAAGGTGACTTGTTAGATTATACGATTTTTCGTTGGGAAAAAGGTATTCCTATTTATTCGCCACAGCTACATGAAAACCTCTTTGAGATTGATCGTATTTTAAAAGAAAGACATCCACATATTAATTTATTCGGCAATTACACCGGAGCGATTTCTATACGTGCAATGAGTGAGGAAATTCGGAAAGCTATGATGAACTTGTCTTTTTAATTTCATAATAAATTCACGAGTTACGAATTCACAAATAATTACGTTATTTTTGCAAAAAATATAATTACTTACCACAAAGGACACGAAGCGCACTAATATCGAACTAACAAGAAAGAAAACTAAGGTTTATGAAAAACTCCATAATTTCTTGTGTTCTCCTGCATTAATTCGATTTTCGTGTGCTTAGTGTTCTTAGTGGTAACATGAAAAATAAAACAATACATGGCAACAATAGATTTAATAATGCCCAAGATGGGTGAAAGTATCATGGAGGCAACCATTTTGAAATGGAATAAAGCCATAGGAGATACGATTGAACAAGATGAAACGATTTTGGAAATTGCTACCGATAAAGTCGATACCGAAGTCCCCTCTCCGGTGGATGGTGTATTGGCAGAAATCAAATATCAAGAAGGCGATGTCGTTGCCGTAGGTGAGGTCATTGCGACTATTAGTACAGAAGGCGAAGCGGTAGTATCTGCTCCTGCGCCTACCATAGTAGAGGAGGTCAAGCACGAAGCTCCCGTTCCGGTTGCTGCACCTGCACCACAGCCTGTTCAAGTCACCAACGGTCAGCATAGCGCACCCGCTACGGCAACTGTGGCGGCGATTGCTTCCGGTCGTTTTTACTCGCCATTGGTCAAAAATATCGCTCAAAAAGAAGGCATCAACATGAGCGAATTGGAAACGATACCCGGCACAGGACGTGACGGGCGAGTGACCAAAAAAGATATGTTGACATACCTTGACGGACGTAGTGGTGTGCCAGCTATTGTAGCTGCTCCGGCACTTCAGGCTGCACCTACGATGCCAAGCGTGGCAGCAGCTCCTCTCTCGACTGCACCAAGCATGAACGGTGATGTAGAAATCATCGAAATGGACCGTATGCGAAAGCTCATCGCCAACCACATGGTACGTTCCAAGCAGACCTCGCCACACGTGACCTCTTATGTCGAAGCCGATGTAACTAATTTATTCAACTGGCGCAATAAAGTCAAAAAGTCATTTCAGGAAAAATACGGTGAAAAAATCACCTTCACACCTATTTTTGTGGAAGCCGTAGCGAAGGCAATCAATGATTTTCCGATGATTAATGTCTCCTTAGATGGCGATAAAATTTTGCGTAAAAAGAATATCAATATCGGTATGGCGGCGGCTTTGCCGAGTGGCAATCTCATCGTACCCGTCATCAAAAACGCCGACCACTTGAGTTTGCTCGGTCTTACCAAATCTGTTAATGATTTTGCTATCCGCGCACGCGCCAACAAACTCAAACCCGATGAAATACAAGGCGGTACATTTACGCTGACCAATGTGGGTACATTCGGCAATGTTATGGGCGCACCTATCATCAATCAACCACAGGTTGCCATTCTCGCTACGGGCGCAATACGCAAAAAACCCGCAGTCATAGAAACCGAATATGGCGATGTAATCGCCGTCCGGCAGATGATGTTTCTCTCATTGTCTTATGATCACAGAGTAGTTGATGGCTTTTTGGGCGGTTCATTCCTGCGTAAAATAGCGGATTATCTGGAGGCATTTGATGTAAATAGAGAGATTTGATTGTCTGATTGTTGAATTGCTTGATTGTTAAATTTTGACGTGCTATAACAATCTGACAATCAAGCAATCCAACAATCATCAAAATGTAAGTTTTAAGCTAATTTTAACACTGACAAAGTCATCTAATTAGAAAACTGTGCTATCTTGGTACGATATTTCTTTATACTAAAATAAATATTTACAAAAAATATCCTTATTATAGCGGAAATATACCGTAACAGTGAGTGATTTTTAATGTAAAATGTAAAACAACAAATATAAAATTAAAAGTAACCGTAATTCGTGTATTCAAATCTTATCATTATTTTCATTTTTAATTCATTAAAAATCAATCAAATAAATAAAATTCACGTCATATACTTTTACCTCTTACATTTATTATTTTACATTTTATATTTCAACCCTCTCCTGATATTCTAATCATTTATTCATTTTACATGAAACGGCAACCTATTATATATACATTTCTTCTTACCTTAATATTGGGAACTTTTGCTTTCGGGCAAATCAGCCCGAAAGAATCCAGAGTGCGTGGAGAAATGTATTTTCATTACGAAAAATATCATGAAGCCCTCCCGCTTTTAAGCAAAGCAGAGGTTTATGATACCAAAGATAACGACCTGAAGTATATGCTCGGTGTCTGTTATGTCCAAGTCAATCGTCCCAGCAAAGCAGAGAATTATTTGCGTGCCGCGATAGAGGCAAAAAAGCCACGTTCCGAGGCTTTCTATTATCTCGGCAGGGCTTTTCATGACCAGCAAAAATTTGATCAGGCTACGAAATATTACAAGCATTATCTCGGTAGTATCAAAGAAAAAGACAGAGATGAGAGTTTGAATGAATTGGTCAAAAACAACATCAAACGCTGCGGTCGCGGTGCGAAGATGAAGTACAAAGAGCAACTCGCTTTTGTAGAGCAGATAGCTGATATTTCGACCAAAGATGATGAATTTGCGCCTGTCGTAAGTCCGCGTCAAAAAAGTACGCTGTACTATACCGCGCATCGACGTACCAATAAAGGCGGACTCCGAAATACTGAAGGTAAATTTGACACCCTTTCCGGCAAGTCGCGTAGCGATATTTATGTCGTTCACTCTGCAAAAGGAGAATGGAGTGCGCCTGTGCCACTCGGCATGAGATTTAATAGCCGTAAGAATGATATATTGACTTCTTTTTCGAGCAAAGGCGATATGGCGGTAATCTATCGCAGCTACACAATGGACAAAGGCAATATCTATATGGGCGAATTTTCGGAAAGCGAAGAAGCCTTGCCGCTTACCAAAATGCCACGACCTTTTACAACTCCTGCTTGGGAAGGCAATGCCTTTTTGTATAAAGATAATGTCATGTTTTTTGCGAGTACACGCGAAGGTGGGTATGGTGGAAAAGACATTTATTATAGCATGAGAGATGATGAAACGCAGGCTTGGTCGCCACCGGTCAATCTCGGACCTACGGTCAACTCTAAGTACGATGAAGACACGCCCTTCTTATCTAAAAATGGCATGACGCTTTATTTTAGTTCCAATAACATCAATGGCATTGGTGGTTATGATATTTTCAAGGCGCACTATTCGGATTCTACATTCAGATGGAAAAGACCCGAAAATATAGGTATGCCGATTAATTCGCCGGGAGATGACCTCTACTTTCGCTTGGATAATAAGGGCTTAGAGGCTTACTTTTCTTCCAATAGAGCCGGCGGTATGGGCGGACAAGATATTTATAAAGCCTATTTTAATAATTATCAAAAAGAACAAACTGCTACCGCACAAACGGTCACATTTTACGAAGCAGAAGTGTTGAATAAACCGGAAGAATCGACCATAGAGCCTGAAAAACCTTCACCGACCATAACGGCGGCGGAGGATATCAAGACCTATCAATTCAGTCCTGTTTTTTATGATAATAATGACCAAAAATTTTCACCTTCTGCTTTGATGGATTTGAAGCAACTGGCAGAGATTTTGGTAAAATATCCTAAGTTGGTCGTCGAATTGACAGCGCATACAGACGATAGCGGATTGGCAGCCAACAATTTATATTTCTCTGCAAAACGCGGTGAAGTAGTTGCAAAATATCTGACCGATAAAGGTGTATCTGCCGATAATATTATGATAAAAGGTTGCGGGGGAAATTATCCGCAAGCATTGAATAAAAAATCGAACGGCACGAGCAATCCGCAAGGTAGAACGCTCAATCGTCGTGTGACTATTCGAGTGTTTAATACTGAAAATACGCCCATTCGCGTAGAGGAAGCCACACCTGCGATTAGTCCGGCTTTCAAATCGCAAGACATCGCGCGCTACCAAGATGCTATTCGCAATTTGTCGTATAAAATACAGATTAAAAAGACTCGCCAACGTTTTGAAGATGCTGCCCTCACGCGCCATCGACACACAATGATAGAGTCTCGCGCTTCTTCGCCTTACCTATTTTACACAACTGGTCTCGAACAGCGTTTTTCTTCGGCTGAAAGACTACGTTTGCAATTGGTACAAGAAGGTTTTGATGAAGCTACGGTAATTCCTTATATCAATGGCGTGAGAGTCCTGAAAGAAGAATTGGAGCAATATGTAGAGACCTATCCTGACCTACGCTATTACCTTGAAGCAATGGGCAAGCAAGCGAATAATAATGAGTAACTTATAGTCAGATAAAGTCAAAATATAGAAGAGCTGTTGAGTATTCAATAGCTCTTTTTTTGTTTTTAAAATGTATTATTTCCTTTCACTTATAGGTAGCAAACAATATTTTTTTGATGAAACTCAAAAAAATAGCAATTCAACACCCCATTGAAATGCGTAAGTTTTTCACTTTAAATATACCCCCAATTGACTACTCTACTCTTTATAATTGGTGACCTTTTCCCTGAACAAGTGTATTTTTCATTAAAATCGCAGTAAAATAAACCCAAAATATAACCTTTCATTACTTTTTTTCTAAAAAAGATATTTTCTCATTACAAGCATATCATTATTCATCCCGAGACATTTTAACGTTAGAATACGTAAGTATTTGCTAACAATAAGCAAGCAAAAACTCTCCTTTAGAAATACCTTTGCAGCATCAAAGTTCAATGATAAAATTAACTAAATACTTTTTTCATTCTTTAAATTAAACAATTATGTTAAGGAAAATTTCAATCTCATTATTTGTTGTTGCTATTATGTTTTCAGCATGTAAGCAAGACACTAGTATAATGGGAGATGTAGAACTAACACCTTCAATAGAACAAACTACCTCAACATCAAACACCTCTAATACACAAACAGAAACGCTCGGAGATTTGGTCATTAAGACCGCTACCGAAGAGCAAATGGCTGCTTACGCTGAACTTTCATCATCTCTGGAAAGCAGAGGTGGAGGTGAGGTTTTAGATTGGTTCAGTGCAGGAGCGCACAACAATTGGCTATTCCCGAATGCTGGTTTTGATACACCCGATTTTCATGAATGGGGTATTAGTTTATTCCAGTTTACTAATATTTTCAACATCACTCCTCCTAAAGATTTGCTTTTGCCCGGTGATTATTTGCCGAATAATGTTGATTTCGGAAAGCTTGATATACCTTGGTCCTTGTCTTGGGGATTAGATAAGGGAGAATATGGTAGTTGGCTTGAAGAGTTATTTAACGGTATCAAGAATGGTGAAATTGACTATGATTTTGATATTTGCGACAATAATTCTATCAACTGGAATTTCCCGATTGATATTGATTTCGGTGATAAAAAATTCTTTGACTGGAATATTGACCTGTTCAACTATCTTGATGACAAAGGTGGATTGATTCCTTATGGCTTAGAATTGCCTGTTAATTACTTCCCGCTCGGCTATGATTTCGAAAACATTCACTTTCCTGCAGGTTATGATTTAGGTAATTTGGATGTTGTCAAATATGGTGACTGGTTAGGAAAAGTAGCTATTGACTTCGGTAAATTCGACGGCTACGCAGGTGGCAATGGTGGTTATGCTCACCCGGGTTACGCTTGGGGCTATGAATGGGAAAAAGCCAGCCCACAGAACTACTACTATCTTGATAAAGTTGATTATAATTTCAATGACCCTAAGTTCCATGATTGGGGTATCAGTGCGTATGAGTACAACAAAAATGTTGTAATTGTTCAAAACGGTCAGCCTGGTCAGCCAGGTCAAAACAGTCAAAACTTTATCAATTTCGACAAAGGACAATTCCCTATTGACATTTTCGAGAAATTTGATTTTGATAAATTCGATTTTGACAAAGATGTTGTTATTCCAAGCGGTACTCAGTGCAATATTGATGTTCCTGACTACAAAAATTGGTTAGAGAACCTTGTTATCAGTTATAATACACCTAAAGATATTGTTATTGATGGTTGGAATGTTTACGATTGGAAAAATGCAGGTGATTGGAACAATTACAACTTCCCCGGTGCGAACGTTTGTAGTTTCGGTGATGATAAATTCATCGACTGGAGTGTTGGATTGTACGATTTTTGCCAAAAAAATAATTTGTACGTTCCTAACAACTTACAATTTCCACAAAACTATGCTCCACAATGGTACAATGTAAAAGTTGACGTACCGGCAGACTATAAATTCCCTGCTAATATCAACGTCAATGATTATAAAAATTGGTTGCCTGCAATGGTGTACTATGCTAAATAAAAACTGATTATGCTTTATCATTGAATCGATATCTTCGATACCGCATAACAGTCTAATTAAAAGGTAGCATTACTACCAATTCAAACAACTAGGCTAAACACTTCCAAAAAATCAACAGGCAATGGTCACGTACCATTGCCTGTTTTTATGTTGTACCTATGACTTAAAAACCTAAGTCCTCTGTACATTTGATAGCAAAAAATGTCTATAAACAAGAGCATTGAAACCTTCCACTTATCGCACAACAATGTACTTAGTAGTCAGTCAAGTTAATACTGTCGAGTAAATTTCGCCAAATTACCCGACAGTATTAGCTTGACTTACTACTAAGTGAAAGAAACTAAATAACTTGTTCCATAATGCGCCGTAATTTTTTCTACTAAAGAATTCAAAAAATCGTTGCATAGCATCGCTACGGAACTATTTTTTGTGTTTTTTAGAAGGAAAAAGAACAAGTATAGTGGTACAAGTTATTTATTTATTTTCACTAACGTAGGCGAGTAAAGGTAAAATGTAAAAATATTTATGAATTAAAAATTAAAACATTTTAATTAAAATTAACTCTTAAAAATCTGATTATTAATTATTTACCGCACAATATTTACACTTTATAAATTTATACCTTAAAATTCGAAAAATATTATAAATTTATTTTGTACTATTCTAATATTTTTTCGTCTTATTTTGGTAGCAAAAAAACGTAACAATGCCTCCAAAACACCGTTTATCTGAATTTCGGGTATCTTCACATCCACCTGAATGTCAGTAACATTGCAATACTCGAAACCTAAAATTGTTCGGCAAATGAATTTTATTTACACCGTAAAACGGACACGACACAGTGTACCGTATAGTCACATATATTTATTTCTCATCACAATATTCACCCTAATATTGGGGCAACTATCTGCCGAAATTATTTATACCGACTTCCCCGCTGACATGCAATTGTACGGTAGAAATACAACAACCAACCAAGCCCTTGTCACCGTATCAGGTATTTCGGAAGGAGCATCTACCGGAAGTAGTGTACAACTCAAAGTCTATCGTGCAGGAGTGATACACGATACAAAAACTCAGACGCTCAACTATCAAAATAATAAAGCTAATTTTCAACTTCAAGTTCCGATTACTGCTGAGTTAGTCAACTACCGTTTTGAGTTTTATACCCTGACCCAATCAGGTTATAAATTAGATAAAACAGCTATAAATGTAGTCGCAGGCGATGTATATATCATTGACGGTCAGTCAAATGCTCTTGCCACACAGAGAGCAGAATCTGCGAGTAACATAAAAAGTCCATTTATACGCTCCTTTGCATCTGGTGTCAATAATATTAATGTAAATAACAACCTCAATTGGTATCAAGGCAATGCCGACGGCTCGTATTCTGTCAATGGCAATGTAGGTCAATTTGGCATCAAAATGGCGCGTCTGTTGATGGACCAATATCAAATTCCGATTGCTATTTTTAATGGTGCTTATGGCGGTTCCAGCATTTCATATCATGCCCGAAATAATAACAATCCTACCGACCTTGCAACTAATTACGGCAGGTTGCTCTATCGCTTACAGAAAGCAAAAGTCGCTGACAAGGTACGCGCAATTATATGGTATCAAGGCGAGTCAGATGGCAAAATCGGTGCAAAACTGTTGAATTACAAAGGCTATTTTCATAATATGTACAATGGCTGGGAAAACGATTTTCCTAATTTTGAAAAGTTATACATCATGCAAATCAGGACGAGTTGTAGCGGTTTGAGGTATTACTTTGCTCGTGTGCAAGAAGCTCAAAGGCAACTCGCTCACGAACTCCCGAAAGCTACACTAATGACAGCTAAGGGTATTCCACTCTGGTCAGATGATTGCCATTATGCTTATCTTGACGGCTACCAAAAAATAGCAGAGCGCGTGGTTGACGCAGTGAAAAATGATATGTATGGTGCAAATACGCCTCATGTACTTCCGCCCAATATCGCCAATGCCGAAATTATCGCGCCGGACACCTTGATGATTACAACAACAAATCCTGCTGACGTACTGACTTGGGAACAAGGCGCGGAAGATGACTTTTACCTCATCGGTGCAAGCACAGAAATTACCTCCGGTAGAACGAGTGGCAACCGCATTTATTTATCTTTTACCGGAAATGCAAGTGCCGTTTATGGTGTCACATATTTTGGGCGAAACGGTGCGGGTGTGACTTCTCCATACATAAAAAATAGCGTGGGCATCGGTATGGCAACCTTCTTTGATTTTCCGGTTGGAGACCCAGTTTTGAATGTATCAGATGATAATTTTGCGGTCAATGAAGATGGGTCATTAATAGGCGATATTTCGACTAATGATTTTGCGGCAAATAATAGTGGCTGGACACTCAGTCCATTGGTCAGTAGTGTAAGCTCTGGCTCTTTATCGCTGGATTCAGATGGTGATTTTAGCTATATACCAAACAGTGATTTTAATGGTGAAGACACTTTTGTATATGAAATTTGTAGTGCTGCACGCCCTGATTATTGTAAGCAAGCTACGGCGTATATTACCGTCATTCCGACAGATGACGCACCAATCGCAATAGACGATGCTTTTAGTATTTTACAAAACAATATTGCCTATGGCAATATACATTTAAATGATACTGAGATAGATGGAGATGAAGTCATATTAAATACGACACCCGTTACCTCTCCTTCAAATGGGCAAGTCACGGTACAGTCTTCCGGTGATTTTGTTTATACGCCCAATACTGGTTTTTATGGTGTCGATGAATTTACCTACCAAATATGTGATGTGACTCCCGCTACCTTATGCGACACCGCTCGTGTCAGTATTTTTATAAATGTCAATGCGCCGAATAACAGTCATCCGATTGCCGTAAATGACCAAATTACGCTCAACGAAGATGCTGTAAAATCAAGAAATTTGTTGGTCAATGACAGCGACCCGGACGGCGATGATATAGCATTACGCCCTACGCCTTTGACCTTACCCATTCATGGAGATGCGATTGTCAATGCAGGTGGCTTGTCATACTATTTGCCGGACCCTAATTTTTATGGTATAGACAGTTTTAGTTATGAAATATGTGACAATGGTTTTCCTTCGCTTTGCGATACGGCTTGGGTCGCAGTTAATGTTTTGCCTATCAATGATTTACCTTTTGCCATGAATGATACGATATATAATAATGCCTTCGATGCTTCGAGTATTAATATTTTAGACAATGATTCTGACCCCGAAAATGATGTTTTGAATATTACCTCAAGTGGTAATTTTGCTTCATTGCAAGGTGATTTGGTCATACAAAATAATGGTGTGGTGAACTACCAACCGCATCCCGGGTTTTTTGGTGTCGAGCAATTTAATTATGAAATTTGTGATAATGGTACGCCTATACAATGCGATGAAGCAACCGTAACGATTATCGTTAAATCTGACTGCATACACCTTGATATACAGACTTTTATAGAAGGGGCTTATAACGAAGAGATACAACAAATGAGTACTTTTTTGAATACCGAAAGAGGGCTTTTACCCGGACAGACTCCGGCAAGTAATCTCATGAGTGGAACTCCTGCCGGACAGCCTTATCACGTTGCGCCATGGAATTATAACGGTCAAGAAGGACAGGGTTGGACGGACGATAATTATGAGGAAGATATGGTAGATTGGGTTTTGGTGTCATTCAGATTATCAGCAAATAAAAACTCGGAAATAGCTCAAACGGCTGCCATTTTGCGTAAAGACGGTCAGGTTTATTTTCCGGACCGTTGTGTTTTATCGACGGATTTGACTGCGCCTGTTTATGTTTTGGTGGAGCATCGCAATCATATCGGTGCAATGTCTCCACAAGCTATATCTATCACCAATCAAACCTTAAAATATGATTTCAGGGCAGCAGATTCGTACAAAGATGCTTCCGGCTACGGGCAAAAACAGGTCAGTCAGGGCGTGTGGACTCTGATAACAGGTGACAGCAATCAAACAGCCGACGAATTTAGTTACGATATTAATGGTGATGATAAGCAGATTTGGTATCAACAAAACGGTGTATTTGACACCTATTCCTCAGCAGATTATGATTTAGATGGCGACGTGAATGGGCAAGATAAAACCCTATGGAGTAGGAATAACGGCATTTCTTCTCGCGTACCGAAGTAGAGGAGTAGCGAGTTTGCGAGTAGCGAATTACGAATCAACGAATTATGACACTATGCAATATATTATCAAAATCATCATTGCCGCTGTGCTTATTGTGCTTATTTCCGAAATAGCCAAACGCAGTACTTTTATGGGGGCTATTCTGGCATCCTTACCTTTAACTTCTATTCTTGCTTTCGTTTTTTTATATGTCGAAACAGCAGATAGTGAGAAAGTTAGTGCGCTTTCGGTGGATATTTTCTGGTTGGTCATTCCTTCTCTTACCTTATTTTTAATCTTACCTCTTTTATTAAAAAAAGGTATGAATTTCTATGTGTCACTCGGCATCGCTTGTACCTTGACAGTGGCAAGTTATTCTATCATGATTTTCGGTTTGAAAAAGCTGGGCATGATGTGAAGTTCTATCATTTTTACTGGAGCTGAGTCAATCGTATAAAAAATTGATTATCAGTTATTAACGAGGGTTTTCAGAGTATCTGAGTAGTTATATAAAATCAAAGATAAGATATTTTTTGTATGTTTTAAAATGGAATATTTGCCCCGCGTACCGGCTGTTTTAACTGCCAACGGGTGTAAGCCCGAAAATTATTCAGGGTTTATCAAATAAAAATAGCTTTACAAGGCTCAGAAAAACCTCCGATTTGGCGACGTATTTTAGTGACGGACGACATCTCTTTTTGGGATTTCCATCTGATGATACAAGCCGCAATGGGTTGGTATAATGCCCATTTATTTGTCTTTCAGCCGGATAAAGATACGCGCATCGGGATTCCCTTCGATGATTTTGGCGAACCGGACGACGATGCTAAAAAAATCAAATTAAAAAAATATTTCAACCAAGAAGGGCAGAAAATGTACTACGAATACGACTTTGGTGACTGCTGGCAACATACTTTGACATTGGAAAAAATATTGTCGAAGGATACCGAAATCAAGTACCCGCAACTTGTCAAAGGCAAAGGCATGTGTCCGCCCGAAGATTGTGGGGGAATATGGGGCTACTACGATTTAGTAGAAGCCGTCAACGACCCGAATCATGACCAACATGATGATTATCGCGAATGGCTTGGGATGGAAGATAATCAGGTATTTGACCCCAAATATTTTGATTTGGAAAAGCAAAATAAACGTCTGCAAAACTGGAAGAAATCGTAGCGGCTGCCTTTAGTTTCTGATGAGCGTAAACCCAACACACGCACATAAACGCCATAGGCGTGATACATTTGGTAGCCCCAATTTTCAAATTGGGGTAAAGAAATACCCATCAACCGGAGTGCCGTAGGTACGAGACATTCCACACCCCGACGCAGTATCTGTTTTGACTTTTAGCACCATTCCGAGCATGTAGAGAAAATTCATGAATTTTCTCTACATGCTCGAGGCGCGAGGTGACGGCGTGTTTTTGCTTTGTAAGAAAACCCTCATCCGCAGTCGTTTTTTGTCTTTAACACCAAACATAATTCCTACCTTTGTAAGCAATATTCACATTTCGCAAAGCGAAATGCCCCGTACAGACGACTTTAGCCGTCTCACGTCGGGCATGACGGCTAAAGTCGTCAGTACAGTTCACCCACTAACTTTACCCAAAATGGATAGATTCCTCAAACTTATCGGATTGCTCACCTGTCTCATGCTCATGGGCTATGGGCTGTATTGGTTGATACAACACTTTCCCAAATACGTCGAGCCGACCTTGCAGGGCTTGGGTGTGGTGGCTTTGTTGGTGCTGGTGGTGCGGCTGTATCTCGGTAGAGATTGGCTGACGAAGACTGGAAAAGAGTTTGTCATTGGCAGTGATTTGATTCAAGCGACGGAGCACTTGCTGAATGATTTGCCGAAACCTAAAAATGAAACAACTACTAAAGTATAAATTTGTTGTTAGTAACCTCATTATTAATCCAATTTGATTCCTTTTGTCACTTTTTTAATTATACATATCATTAGGTTATCAACATAATGTGGATAACTTTTAATGTGTAAAATGAACTATTCCTGTATTTTTGCCATTATTTGTTTGTTTAAAGTTTGTAAATACATAGCCATTATATTTAAAATATGAAATATCAGGTATACGATTTAGGAAATAAAAAACGAGGTGAGGTTGTAGAAATAACATTAAAGGGAAGTGCTGCCAACGTGAGATTGATGAATTCTTCCAATTACCCAAAATACAAAAATGGGAGAAATCATAAATACTATGGAGGATTAGCTAAAAGTTCTCCCATTAGATTACAGATACCAAATTCAGGTCGTTGGTATGTAACTATTGATATGAAGGGATTAAGAGGTTCAGTCAGAAGTTCCGTAAGAATGTTACCAAGTGCATTACCAACAATTAAGCAACCTTCGTTATCCTCTGTTCCATCCTTAGTGCAAGAACAGCCACCCATGTATAGTCATCAGCAGAGAAAATATGACGTATTTATATCGCACGCATCCGAAGATAAAAATGAAGTTGTCCGTCCCTTAGCTATTGCTCTACAATCAGAGGGTCTATCTGTTTGGTACGATGAATTTGAATTAAAAATAGGAGATTCCTTGAGAAGAAAAATTGATATGGGGTTGGCAAATAGCAGATTTGGAATAGTAGTTCTTTCAAAAGAATTCATCAGAAAAGGATGGACGAACTATGAATTAGATGGAATAATTACCAAAACTATGACAGGAGAGCAGGTAATGCTACCAATTTGGCATAACATAACGAAACAAGAAGTAATTGATTTTAGCCCATCATTGGCTGATAAACTTGCAAGAAATACATCTTTTTATACAGTGCAGGAAATAGCAGAAGAAATAGCAGAGGTTATAAATCAAAACTCGCTCACTACAATATAATAAAATTAAAGATGATATTTTTTAAAAATTTTAAAATATGACACAATACAGAAATAGAAGCGGAAATTCAGGTATTTCTGAATATGAAATTAAAGATGACAAAATCCTTATTCGCTTTGGTAAAGGGAAGATATATACTTATCGCATTTCAACAATAGGGCAAAATCACTACGATGAAATGGTTCAATATGCTAAAGAAGGCAAAGGATTAAATACACACATTAATAAACATCCAATAGTCAAAAAAGGTGCTGATGAAGCTTTAGATAAAAAAAATGTTCTACATATTAGTATGTGGTAGTCTCCGTTAGATAGAGAATAGACTTTCATCTTCTGTTACGCATCGCACTGTATAGTAGGGACATGGCGAATGAATTCGCCTGTACGGTTCTACCAACACCCCCACCCCAAAAATGTGAACAACTCAAAACAAACCTACCCATCAAAAAAAATCTACGTACATTTACAGATAAAAATCATTCAACACTAACTAAAAATCTGTAAACGTATGAGAATCAAACTACTACTCACTATTTTGGCTTTGTTTGTGGGTGCGTGTATGTACGCGCAGGTCACGACAGCCAGTGTCAATGGGCTGGTAACCGACGATAAAGGCGCACCTTTACCGGGCGTTACGGTGGTGGCGACCCACACACCTTCGGGCGCACAATACGGCAC
>ENA-ORXR01000928-ORXR01000928.1-marine-metagenome-genome-assembly--contig:-NODE-928-length-34496-cov-26.905837_pt1 | contig 34496 bp, 31 predicted proteins | sample MGYA00237866_ERZ511479 | MGnify/ENA metagenome assembly ERZ511479
ACCGAGCCACTTGACGGCTAAAGTCGTCAGTACAGTGGCATTTCAAAATAAAATTAAAAATTTGTCCTGCACCCTATCATATTTTATAAATATTTATTACAATAATATTTTCAGGAAATAAATTATAAAATAATAGAAATATAGGCTATCCGTCTAAGTTTGCCTGTGGGGTTTACTCGGCAGACAAAGGTTGTTGTAAAATGCAGTGATTTGTCGCATAAAATATTCGCTCCAAACAAAAGAATTCGTCTGGCGAGATTCACTTTAGGCAAAATTAGACGGGTAGCCGAAATATACATTTTAATTTTATTAAAACGGTAAAAATACTTCTTAACTAAATGACATTGGGTATTGGATGATTTACTAAAGTAGCGCGGGGCTATCAGTCCATAGTCGTTAGTCGATAGTCCATAGCTTTACCTAAGTTATTGAAGTACAATATTTTATAACTTACAGACTATCAACTTTCGGCAAACTTAGACGGGTAGCCTAGCGCGGTACTTCCAGTCCGCGCTGCGTTCGCTTCGCGCCCTACATATGCAGGGGAACGGGCTGGAAGCACCGTTCTAGGAAACACGGACTGGAAGTGCCGCGCTACTTTGGCGAAAAATGCTTATTTTTACGAAAGCAAAACCAATCATTAATCACCAGTCACCACACCAATGCACATCAAATGGCTCATGTTCGATGCAGACAATACGCTCATCGACTTCACCAATGCTTCCAAATTATCTTTCCAACAAACTTTCGAGGATTACGGACACACCGCCACGCCCGAATTGTACGCAACGTATAAAGTCATCAATCATGGTGTTTGGACGGCGTTTGAGCAAGGCAAAATTACTGCCGAGCGATTGAGAATCAAGCGTTTTGAGGATTTTTTTGCAGCGATAAACCTCTCCCCTACTTCGCCCGAATCGTTTAGCAAAGGCTATCTTGAAAATTTAATTTCCAAGTCAGAAAGTTATGACGGAGTAAAAGAAATGTTAGTCGGATTGAAGCCGGATTACAGCATGAGCATCATCACCAATGGCTTGAAGGAGGTGCAACGTCCACGCCTACGCAAGCTGGATATGACGCATTATTTTGATAGTATTATTGTGTCAGATGAGATAGGTTTTGCAAAACCGGATGAGCGATATTTTGAAGTGGCTTTTAATTCTATCGACAATCCGCCAGTGCGAGGAAATACGCTGGTGATTGGCGATAATTTGAAATCTGATATTCTTGGTGGGATTCGTTATGGACTGAAAACTTGTTGGTTGAATACTTCCGGTAAGGCGAATGATACAGATATTCAGCCCGATTTTGAGATTCGGGATGTTTTGGAAGTGCCGGGTTTATTAGAAAAGTTGAAATAATGGCAAACATCTAAAAATATCCGCCGACTCAATACTCAAACACAACTATGGATACAGCACTGCACAACATCAATTATCAAAATCTTTGCATACAATATCCTTCCACAACAAATACCCCTTTCTGTTCATATGAAGACTGTCTGAAATAAAGATATTAGGATTGGGGCGACCACTATCATTAAGCATTTTGTCCCAAACATCAATATAGAAAAGTTGAGGATTGTCCTCACAATACTTCTTTAATAAAGCATTGAAGGTTATGTACTGTTCCTTGTATTGCCAACGAGACGAACTGGGTTTGGCACTAATAAAATGAATCGTTATATCCGGGTTGGAGTTCAGAATTTTATGGACGACTTGCTTGGTTGTTTTAAGTATAGCATTGGGCGATTTTTCGGCTGAAATGTCATTATCCCCCTCATAGATAAAAACTTTGTCCGGTTCAAATCTCAAAATTGTCTCGTCTATAAAAAACAACAAATCAGACATATGCGAGCCTCCAAAGCCTGTATTAACAAGCGGATGTCCGCTGCAATCTTTTCTTATATCCTCCCACATTCGAATACTGGAACTTCCTGTGAAGACCGCCAAGCCATCACCTTCAGGAGCAGGCAATGCTGCAATTTTTTTTATTTCTTCATCAAATCTGCGAGGATCATACTCGTTGCTGTTTTCGGAAGAACAACGGAAAAAAGAAATGGATATGAAAATTAGAATGATTGCTATAATCGCGATTCGATAAAGTTGCTTATTTTTTGATTTATTCATGTAAACTTATTTGTTGTCTCTTTATTATAGCTGATGTTAAGCAAAACGTTTGTTTTGTATATCCAACTGTATTTTTCACTCAAATAGTCTACAGACCACAGACAGACGTGAAACACGCTCGCGTTCAACTGCGGTCTGATAAGCTGCGGACATGTTATTGTGTAACATTAGTTATAATATCAATGCCGCCAAACCCCATACCCATCAGTCCCTTCAATTGGCTGATTATACACCACTGCCAGTGTAAAGCCCAGATAATTTCGTGTCTCGCGCGGGTCTATCACGCCATCGTCCCAGAGTTGTGAGGTTGAGTACCATGCGGACGACTTTGAATCAGCTTCTGCGATAAGCATGGCTTTGAGCATTTCGCCTTGTTCGGCGTCGTATTCGATGCCTTGTTTTTGGGCAGCGGCACGTTGGATGATTTCCATGACACCCGCGAGTTGTTCCGAACCCATGACACCGATTTTTGCATTAGGGTAGGTAAATAAAAAACGCGGATTGTACGAGCGACCATTCATACCGTAATTACCTGCGCCATAAGAATTGCCGACCATCAATGCAAGGTGCGGCACAGTGCTATTGGAGACAGCATTGATGAGTTTCGCGCCATTTTTGATGATACCGCCTTCTTCATATGCCTTGCCGACCATGTAACCCGTTGTATTATGTATAAAAATTAAGGGAATATTATTTTTATTACTTAATTGAATAAATTGCGCCCCTTTATTCGCAGATTCAGAGAAAATCACGCCATTATTCGCCAAAATTCCGACGGGATAACCCTGTATTTTTGCCCAACCCGTCACCATTGTATTGCCGTATTCCGGTTTAAATTCCGAAAACTCTGAACCATCGACTACACGCATAATGAGTTCGCGTATATCGAAAGGCGTCTTAGTATCTGCCGACACCACAGACAGGATTTCTTCTGCATCATAAAGCGGTTCGGCAATCGGAGTTTCCGGCACAAGATGCGGCGTACTCACCTTCACAAATTCCATAATTTCCCGTGCGATACGGATGCCATCGTACTCATCTTCTGCCAAATAATCGCTCACGCCCGATACGCGGCTGTGCATCTCCGCGCCACCGAGTTCTTCGTCGGTAGCGACTTCGTTGGTTGCCATTTTCACAAGCGGCGGACCAGCCAAAAAGACCTTCGCTGACGCCTTTTGAAATATCGAAAAATCGGACATGCCCGGCACGTATGCGCCGCCCGCCGTCGCATTGCCGAATACAATCGAAATGGTCGGCAAGCCCTCTTTCGAGCGTTGAGTAATGTCTTTAAATGACTTTCCACCGTAGTTGAAAATCTTCGCTTGGTCGGGCAGATTCGCACCGCCACTTTCGACAAGATTGATGACAGGCAAGCGATTTTCGAGCGATATTTCATTGACTCTCAATGCCTTCATCATCGTCTCGTAATCAATCGAACCGCCCTTGCGTGTACCCACGTTAGAATTAATCACACATATTTTCCCCGACACCAAACCAATCCCCGACACACTCGTTCCGCCTGCGCCAAAATTGCCTTTATTCTCCAATCCCGCCAAGGGCAGCAATTCCAAAAAGGGACTATCTTGGTCGAGCAGTAATTCGAGCCGTTCCCGCGCCAACAACTTCCCGCGCTTACGTGCGCGTGCGATGTGTTTGTCTTTTCCTTGAAAACGCCCTTTCTCCAAGTGCTTTTCCAATGCTTCGACAAATTTTAGCATGGCGGCGTGATTATCCTTTGTCGTCTGTGCGTTGAGATTTATTTTTGATTTTAAAACTGTCATGGTAGGTGCAAGATAGGTATTTTTGAAATAAACGTAAAACGATTTTGCAAATCGTTCCTCCCGTTTTCGAGTGACGATTTATAAAATCGTTTTACGTTTTCATTCAAAAGTAAATGTGCATATTCGTCCAAAAGTCGTAGGAAAAGTGAGTTTTCGACGTTTTACCTTCTCTAAAAACAGCCAAATCTAATATTTTTTCGTAGTTTTGGACGATTATAAAACGTAACACGGACATTCCTGTCCGTTCTATATACGCAATACAGACAGGAATGTCTGTGTTACGTTCAAAATAAAATAATGGCTACACAACTCATTGGAAGAGAGCAAGAAACAAAAATTTTACGAGAATTATTGACGACAAATGAATCTGAATTTGTGGCATTATATGGGCGCCGCAGAGTCGGTAAAACATTTCTCGTAGAGCAAGTTTATAAAAAAGAAATTGTGTTTGCGGTAACGGGTTTGAATAAGGCGGAAAAGGATATGCAATTAGAAAATTTTACCAATGCACTCAATGAAAGATTGAAAAATACCGCCCGTGTCCCCACTACGCCAAAATCATGGTTAAAGGTCTTCGATATTTTGAAACAATATTTGGCGGGTATCAAACGCTCGCATAAAAAGGTCGTTTTTATTGATGAATTGCCCTGGCTGGCAACGAGTAGGTCGGGTTTTTTGTCGGCTTTGGAGAATTTTTGGAACAGTTGGGCATCCAAAAGAACGGATATTATTTTGCTGGTCTGTGGTTCGGCGGCTTCTTGGATGATTTCTAATATCGTCCGAAATAAAGGTGGTCTGCACAATCGTATCACAAAGAGAATCAGGCTCTTGCCTTTTAATTTGCATGAAACGGAATTGTACCTGAAAAGTCGCGGTATCCGCCTCGAACGCTATGATGTACTCCAATTATATATGGCTATGGGTGGCATACCGCATTATTTGAAGGAAGTCAGACGCGGACAAAGTGCGGCACAAGTGATAGACGAAGTGTGTTTTTCAAAAGACGGGCTGCTGCGCGATGAATTTGAGAATCTATATCAAGGCTTATTCCACAAACCGGAACGCTATATCAATGTCATCAAAATTTTGGCGCAAACTCCAAAGGGACTGACGAGAAATGAATTGATAAAAGCCTCCAAACTCTCCTCCGGCGGCACGACGAGTAAGATATTTGCGGGCTTGGAAGAGTCCGGTTTTATTGTCAAATACTTGCCTGTCGGGAGCAATCTCAAATTGGCTTTGTACAAATTGAGCGACCCGTATTCTGCCTTTTATCTGAAATTTATCGCCAATTCCCGCGCATCGGGTACAGGCACATGGATGAAGAAAATGACAAGTCCGACATGGCGAAGTTGGAGTGGTTTTGCCTTTGAGAGATTGTGTTTGTCGCACATTCCACAGATTAAAAACGCACTGGGAATCAGCAATATATACACCGAAGAATCCGCATGGAGAAAGCGAGGCACTTCCGGTAAACAAGGCGCACAAATCGACCTGCTGATAGAACGCGGCGATAGGGTAGTGAATATTTGTGAAATTAAATTTACAGAAAAACCATTCACAATTTCTAAAAAATATGCAGACGAATTGAGAACAAAAATGCAAACCTTCCAACAAGATACAAAGTCTAAAAAAACGCTTTTCCTGACGATGATAACGACATTTGGTTTGACGGAAAATCAATATAGCAATTCACTCGTTCAACAAGATATTGATATGAATGTATTGTTTGATTTTTGAGGAAAAAAACTGTACCGACGACTTTAGCCGTCGCAGGGCATGAAATGATATTTATAAATAACTGATTCCATTTCATTTAAAAATTAAAACAAAATTTACTTGACGGCTAAAGTCATTAGTACGGTTTTCAATATTTCGCATGAAAATACTCATGCGTTTTCTCCACTTTATTTTTGTCACTGGTTGTGTTTTTTTATTTTCTCATTCAAAAATTGCCCTATCTCCCCTACCAATTCATCCGGTATAGAAAGATGCAACATGTGTCCGCCTGTTTTGGGTATAAATTGTTGTTTGTATGTCGATTGAATATGCTCAAAAATGGAATCCACCTGCCGTAATGTACCGTGATTATCGTCTTCACTTTGAATGACGAGTGTGGGCGCAGTGATATTCGTTAATTCTTTTTCAATATTAAAATCCGCAAATTCACCGGACAGCCAGGTATCCGCCCAAGCATGTATGAGCGCGTCCGTTTTTTCGCTATGATATTTTGATAATTTTAATTTCAAAAAAATCTTTTGCTCCATACTCGCGCGGATGCCTTCGTGCGTAATTTGCTCCACAAAAACATGCGCTGCAATACTCACCACTACCTTCACTTCAAATTTGGACGCATACAACAACGCAATACTTGCCCCATCACTATGTCCAATGAGAATTGGGTTTTTTATCTTCAATTTCTCCAATAATTGAGGCAGCACTTCGTAGGCTTCACGATGCAGATAATCTGTCTTTCTTTTTTCGGTAAATGGGGAGGATTTCCCATGTCCTTGCCTTTCAATAATGACGGCATTGTACGCACACGCATGAGCCAATTTTTCGGGAAACTGTTTCCATTGCTCCACCGAACCTAAAGCATCGTGCAAGAATACCAAGACGGGAGTCATCTCATTTTCAGTGACTTGCAAATGTCTGACGAAGTGTGTGCAATCGTCGTTTTCGATGTATTTGTCTATGATTTTCAATTTTTAAAAATGTATCTCGCGTTCCCCTAAAACTCGCCTTGCATTTTGAAAATGCAAGGCGAGTTTTAGGGGAGTCGTAGTGCGGTATTATGCAGTTTGAGTAGCTGCCGCAGCTTCCAAGTTTAATTCCTTCGTACTGATGTGGCGCATTTCCACTTTTCTGATTTTTCCTGTCACCGTCATCGGAAAATCTTGGGTAAATTTGAAGTGTGCAGGTACTTTGAAATGAGCAATTTTCCCTTTACAAAAATCCTGTAATTCTTCGGTGGTGGATTGTTCGCCCTCTTTCAATTTGACCCAAGCCATGACGATTTCGCCATATTTTGTGTCGGGGATTCCTATGACTTGTACATCGCTGATTTTCGGATGTGTATATAAAAATTCTTCTATTTCTCGCGGATAAATATTTTCACCGCCTCTGATAATCATGTCTTTGATACGTCCTACAATGTTAATGTAGCCTTCTTCATCCATCGTCGCAAGGTCGCCGGTGTGCATCCAACGTGCGGCATCAATCGCCTCGCGGGTGCGTTCATCATCGTTCCAATAGCCGAGCATGACGCTGTACCCGCGCGTACACAATTCGCCGGGCTGTCCGATTGGGACGACCTGTCCCGTCTGTTCGTCGATAATTTTGACTTCGAGGTGCGGGTGGATTTCGCCGACGGTGCTGACTTGTTTTTCGAGGGGTGCGCCGACTTTGGTTTGTGTGCTGACGGGGCTGGTTTCCGTCATCCCGTAAGCGACTTGTACTTCGCTCATATTCATCAGCGACTGCACTTTTTTCATCACTTCAATCGGACAAGGCGAACCCGCCATGATGCCCGTCCGCAGCGAACTCAAATCGAATTTCTCGAAATCAGGATGCTCCAATTCGGCAATAAACATGGTCGGTACGCCGTAAATCGCGGTAGCTTTTTCGCGCTCGGCGGCTTCCAAAACTGCTTGAGGTTCAAAGCCTTCGCTGGCATAAATCATCGCCGCGCCATGCGTCATACAACCGAGATTTCCCATGACCATCCCGAAGCAATGGTACAAAGGCACGGGAATAATCAAGCGGTCATTTTCGGTAAAATTCATGGTACGAGCTACGAAATATCCGTTGTTGAGAATGTTGTGGTGACTGAGGGTCGCACCTTTTGGGTAGCCCGTTGTGCCGCTGGTATATTGGATGTTGATAGCATCGTCGAAGGCAAGTGCGGCTTGTCTTTCTGATAGGGCTTCATTCGTGGATTCGCTTGCCTTTGTCATTAGATTTTTCCATGAAAGCAAACCCTTTTTTGGTTCGTCGGCAAGCGATACGACCATTTTTAGTTCGGGTAATTTTGCGGAATTTAATGCGCCGAATCTTGCACTCATCAATTCGGGTGCTAATTCCAAAATCATGCTTTCGTAGTCCGATGTTTTGAAAATATCGGCGGTGACGAGCATTTTGCAGCCCGATTGGTTGAGGGCGTATTCCAACTCATGTACGCGATACGAAGGGTTGATATTGACGAGAATGACGCCGATTTTAGCGGTAGCAAATTGCATGACCGTCCATTCACTACGATTCGGCGACCAAATCCCCGCCCTATCGCCCTTTTCCAAACCGCAAGCAAGGAGAGCTTTGGCGCAGGTATCGACTTCTTCCTGCAAGCGTTTGTACGTCCATCGGATGTTTTGATGATGTACAATAAGTGCTTCTTTATCAGGGAATTGTTCGACGGTTTCATCGAATTTATCGCCTATTGTAATGCCGAGTAAAGGCACATCACTTGTACCACTTGTGTAACTGATTTTATACATTTTTTATTTAGTTGTAATTTATTAAGTAGTTGGACATTGGGGAATTAGGAAACTGGGTAATTAGGTAAATCGCTCATTATCAATAATTTATATTGATTTGCATTTTATTTCAAATTGCTTTTATTACAATTTTTATTCTGTTGATAAATAACGAATTATGTCTTCGTTAGCCTAATTACGGGCGCAGTTCTAAACTGTTCCTGATAACTTAAAATACAAAAAACTGGTTATCAATTATTTATAGGCGCGTAGCGTCGGCTCTCTTTGTAAAACCGTTTGACTAAAAACTTCCAAAAGGCGCGTAGCGTCGTCCCCTTTTAAATGTGAAATTAAGAGTGCCGCCGCTATGCGGCTAAGGAAATAGTGGGTTAAGCATTGGTTACAAAGGGTGTCGGTGCTAACGCACCTTTTGAATCGAAAAAAGTATTTAATTTTCCATAATTTAATATAAAAAACTTATAATCAATTATTTATAAAAAAACAAACACGGACGATTTAGAACTGCGCCCCTAATTACCTAATTTCCCAGTTGCCTAATGTCCAAAGTCCAGTTATCAAAAAATAGTTTTATGGTATTTCGCAAAATATTTATTTCACAAAACCAAAACATAACATAATTTTACCTTCATAGTTTTTGTATTTGCCAAATATAATAATGTATTTTTGTTTTCAATAATAAAAAAACATGAAATATTTATTGTCGATTAAATATTCAGAAAAACAGGTAGAAATAAATTTTGCAAATCATTATCAATTTCCTTATCTTTGCGCTCACGTTTTTTGAAAAGCCTTATATAGTGAAAAATCTACAGCAATATTCCATTCCTTTTAAAGGACTCAATGATGGTCTGCATGAATTGACATTTAAAGTAGATGTCGATTTTTTCCGACATTTTGAAGAGTCGTATTTAGATGACGGAAATTTAGATATAAAGGTAGATTTAGATAAACGTCCAAACATGATGGTGTTGGATGTGGCTTTTTCGGGTACAGTGAAGACGCTTTGTGATTTGTGCGGAGATGAAGGTGATTTGCCGATTGAAGGTACAGAGCAGTTGTTGGTGAAATTTACTGAACATCCGGGCGAGGAAGAACAAGTTATCTATTTGATGCCGGATGCAAACGAATTAAATCTTGCATTTCACTTTTACGAATTTATTGCTTTGAGCGTACCGATTCGTAAAGTACCTTGCGCTGATGATGAAGGCGAACCAACCTGCAACTCGGAAGCACTCAATCTGCTTGATGGCAACGAAGAACACCAAGATGATAATGTGACAAATCCCATTTGGGCAGAATTAGAAAAATTGAAAAATAAGTAACGGTGGACGGTGGACGGTGGACGGTAAACGACCAGCGATAAGCGGACATCACGAAAACAAATAAAAATGGCACATCCTAAGAGTAGAATATCAAAGCAGCGTAAACGCAAGCGTCGTACGCACTATAAAGCAGAGACACCAAACGTAATGAGTTGCTCCAACTGCGGCAATCCTGTATTGCGTCACCACATTTGTGATGAGTGCGGTCAATATCGTGGCAAGCCCGTCTTCGTTTACGACGACGATGAGTAGTAGGAAGCAATGAGTAAATGATAATGTGAAAATGCGTTAATGCGAAAATGTTTTCCTACCAACGCATTGCATTATTATCTATTCAAATTATTCAACAACTCATTATCACACAGCTTCGCGCTCATGTTTTTGAAAGAAATTAGAAGCTCCCATACGATTTGTATGCGGGGCTTTATTTATTAGTCCATAGTCGGTGGTCGATAGTCCATAATAAAAAATGACTCGCGCCCACGTATCGACTACGGACTATTGACTATGGACTAAATTATGAAAAAAATTATCAATACTAAAACTGCTCCTTCTCCCGTAGGACCTTATAATCAGTCCGTTATGGCGGGTAGCGTATTGTATGGTTCGGGGCAAATCGCAATTAATCCGGCTACGGGCGATGTCGTACAAGATAGCATCGAAGATGAAACACGTCAAGTGATGAAAAACATCGGCGAGGTGTTGAAAGAAGCCGGAATGACTTACGAAAATATCGTCAAATGTTCCGTTTTCGTTTCCGACATGCACATGTATAGTCGTATCAATGCGGTATATGCCGAGTTTTTTGATGAAGCTACTGCTCCCGCACGCGAATTGGTCGAGGTAGCTAATCTCCCAAAATTCGTCAATATCGAAATCTCTTTTATCGCCGTTAACAATGCTTAAATGATGAAATGATGAAATGCGATAATTAATGAGTGTCCCGATAGCTATACGGGATGAATGAGTGAATGAGTGAATTATTTCATGTCGTAATACGTTGACAATATTCACTCATTCACTCACTCAGTCAAAATTAAAAAATGAAGAAACAAGTCCTCTCCTGCATACAGCCTACGGGCGAGATGCACTTAGGTAATTACTTTGGGGCAGTCAAAAATTATGTGGATCTGCAGTCGGAATACAATTGTATTTACGGTGTTGTGGATTACCACGCGATGACGATGCCTTATGATGCCAAAAAACTGCGGCTGAATACTTGGGATTTGATTATCAGTTTGATGGCAGTGGGTGTGAAGCCCGAAAATCTATTTATCCAATCACTCATACCCGAACACACGGAATTGGGTTGGATATTCGGCTGTATGGCTTCTTACGGGGAGATGACGCGCATGACGCAATTCAAGGATAAATCGCTGAAAGTCAAGGAAGAATCGAAAGATTCGTTTATTTCTGCGGGCTTGTTTACTTATCCTGTTTTGCAGGCGGCAGATATTTTGATTTATAAGGCGGACTACGTGCCTGTCGGGAAAGACCAGACGCAACATTTGGAACTTTCGCGCAATATCGCACAGCGTTTTAATAGTCAATTTAAGACGGAATATTTCGTGCTGCCGGAGATTTTGTACACCGAAACGCCGAAAATTGCCTCTACCGCCGACCCCACGCGTAAGATGAGCAAAAGCGCAGGCGAGAAGCATTGGATAGGTGTTTTTGCGGATGAAAAACGCATGACGAAGCAAATCAAATCTGCCGTAACAGATGCAGGTGATATGCCATTCAATCAAGAAACTGGCAAGCGTGAAATGAGCGCGGGTGTAACGAATTTATTGCAACTTTTGAAAGCCTGCGGCAAAGCAAAAGAGCATGACGAAATCGTGGATTTGTATCATGAAGGCTCATTGCGTTATGGCGATTTGAAGGGTATCGTGGCAGAGGCTATCGTGGAAATGACCACTCCATTCCGCGAGCGAAAAGCCGAACTTTTAGCCGATAAAAAAGCTGTCAAAAATCAAATCAAAGCATCATCCGCCGAAATTCGCAAGACAGCACAACAAACGCTGCGCGAAGTGAAGGAAATAACCGGGTTGCTTAACGTGAAGGCTTAACTACGAATTGTCGAGTTGACGAGTTGTTGAGTTGATGAATTTTATTTTTGCTTTGCAAAAAATATAAAACGAAAACACAATAATTTCATTACCTTTGAAAAATCTTATCGCTGTACATGATTCACAAAGTCAAAATATCCAATTTCAAATCTATCAACGAACTCGAACTCGAACTTGGGCGAGTGAATGTATTGATAGGTGAAAATGGGTGTGGAAAGACGAATATTTTGGAGGCGATTGTGCTTGGGAGTGTACGGGTGTATTCAGGGAAAAGTTTTGAGAATATTTTGCTTGCTTCTAGAGGTTTTAGAGTTACGGATAAATCATTAATTAGGCCTGCATTCATTGACGATGACAACACGAATATTAGTAATCTTTTTATAAATGCTGAAAACATAGGAGTTTCTGTAGAGGCAAAAGTCTCTGATGAAGTAGTTGTCAGAACTGAAGAACATAAAAAATCAAGTAACGGGAACGAAAAGATGTACAAAGAGGTAGAAAAACTATTCGGAAATCAAGATTTATACAATTTTACAATATTCTGCCCCGAAAATTACTTCCTACGCCGCTTCGAGGAAGAAGGTCAAATAAAACCACTTGGCACAAGAGGTGAGGGCTTGTTTAAACATCTCGTCAAATTACATAGAGAACACCCTGAAATCATCCAAAAAATGAACGAAAAACTCCGCTTGATAGATTGGTTTGGCGGATTTGAGATACCGAATGACTTGATGTTTACCGAGACACGCCTGAATATCAAGGACAGGTACTTGGAAGGTTTAGAATACTTCGACCAACGTAGTGCCAATGAAGGTTTTTTGCATTTGTTGTTCTACTTTACTTTGTTTATGAGTCCTTATACACCGGGCTTTTTTGCGATTGATAATATTGATACGGCATTAAACCCAAAATTAGCTGCAAGACTTATCAAAGAACTCAGCATTATTGCAAAAGAAAATAATAAACAAGTTTTGTTGACTACGCACAATCCGGGTTTGTTGGATGGATTGGATTTGAAAGATGATGCACAACGCTTATTCTCTATTTATCGGGATATTGACGGTGAGACTTCTGCCTACCGTATTGAGCCACCTAAACCCGTCATCGGTGTAGAACCCGTTCGCTTATCTGAAGCATTTATTCGGGGATATTTAGGTGGAATACCAAGCAATTTTTAATCATGTCTGATTTCAATTATAAATTCGGGCTTATTACGGAAGGTGTGACTGACCAGATTCTTCTTAAAACTATTCTGGCAGGATGGATAGGCAATAAAAAGCTGATTATGAAGGAATTGCAACCCAAGCCGGAAGAGTCAGGAGGTTGGGCTAAAGTCTTTCAGTATTGTGAATCTTCGGAATTTAAGGGTGCTTTCGCCTACTACGATTTCATTGTCATTCAAATAGATACCGACTTCATGAGTGGCGATAGTGTAGGTGAAAAATACCAAATCGACTTGAAGGATTTGAATGTAAAAGAAACTGTAGAGGCGTTTCGTGAAAAAATCATACAACTGATTGGTCAGGATTTCTACGAAAAATATACCGATAGAATCATCTTTGCAATAGCTGTCAATGAAATTGAATGTTGGCTTTTACCTGCTTATTTTCCCGGCAAAAAAGCTAAGAAAGAGGTGAATTGTATTGATACATTAAATACCGTTTTGCCTCAAAAAGAAGGGTTTTACATCAAGGCAAAAGAAAGAGATTACTACGAAAGATTAGCCAGGAATTTCCGCAAGAAAAAAGACATCGAAAAATACGCCAAACAACAAGAGAGTCTCGGTTTATTCCTTGAAAATCTGCAATCTGTCATAGAAACTGCCGCATAAACGTGCTGCCGTGTGGGCGTGCTGATGTACTGACGTGTATTGCGTGAAAACATCAGCACATCAAAACATCAGCACATCAACACATCAACACATGAAAATCATCTGCATAGGACGTAACTACGTCAACCACGCCAAAGAACTCAACAATCCTGTACCCAAACAACCGCTTATTTTTATGAAGCCGGATACGGCGATGTTGGTCAATCGTAAACCGTTTTTTTATCCTGAGTTTACGGAGAAATTGCATTATGAAGCAGAGATTGTATTGAAAGTGTGTAAGAATGGAAAGCATGTAGAACCGAAATTCGCGCACAAGTATTACGACCAACTGACGGTCGGGCTGGATTTGACGGCGCGGGATGTGCAGGCGCGTTGTAAGGAGAAGGGGCATCCGTGGGAAATAGCGAAGGGCTTCGACGGGTCGGCGGTCTTGGGAAAGTTTATCTCAATGGCTGATTTTCAGGCAGATAATATTGATTTTTCGCTCAATAAAAATGGCGAAACCGTACAGAAAGGCAATACCAAAGACTTGATTTTTTCTTTTGATTATATCATCAGTTATGTGTCCAAATTCTTTCGTTTGCATATTGGAGATATGATATTTACGGGTACGCCGGAAGGGGTTGGTCCATTGCAAGTTGGGGATGAATTGGAAGGGTTTATTGGGGAGAAGAGGTTGTTGGAATGTCGGATTAAGTGATGTTTTTTTTAATGTAAAATGTAAAATAATAAATGTAAAATGTAAATTTGTAGGACGCGAGACTAACATTTTCCTTTCGTATTTAATTGATTTTAAATTTATTAAAAAATAAGAAAATAAAAATATTTAGTACACGTACTACATCCCGATAGCTATCGGGATTTACATTTTAAATTTATTATTTTACATTTTACATTAACTTAAGCCCTCGTACCATCTATCCTCCAAGTCTTCCTCTCCCATTGTCACGATAGCCCCAATTTTCGGCGTACAAATCGTTTGATTCAATCGCTCGGCTTCCGCCACAAATCGCTCTACCGGGTCTTTCCACGTATGCAAGGCTAAGGCAAAACCGCCCCAGTGATAAGGCATTGCAATTTTTGCTCCTGCGTCTATCGTTGCTTGTACGCTTTCTTCGGGATTCATGTGGGTTTGATACCAATTTTCGTTGTACTGCCCACATTCCGAAAACATCCAGTCAAAAGCTCCAAATCGCTCCCCTACTTCCTTGAAATGAGTACCATATCCGCCGTCACCACTCCAATAAACTTGATATGATGAAGTTTGAAAAACCCAACCGCCCCACAAACATTTGAAGCGGTCGGTCAAGCCTCTCCCTGAGAAGTGGCGCGAAGGCGTAAAAGTTAATTGAATACCCTCGAAATCAAACGAATCCCACCAATCAAATTCTGTAATTTGTGTTGTGGAAATACCCCATCGTTCCAAGTGTCGCCCTACACCTAAAGACGTAAAATATCTATCCACTTTACCTCTCAATCTTTTCATACTCGCAAAATCCAAATGGTCGTAATGGTCATGCGTAAATAGAATCGCATCAATCCGTGGCAAGGCATCTATCAAGTCTAATGTATTTTCGCTAAATCGCTTAGTACGCACCGGACCGACAGGCGACGTATCGCCACCAAACATTGGGTCAATCAGCAGGTTTTTCTCGCCAATTTTCAGCAAAGCCGCCGAGTGTCCAAACCATGTAAAACGCGGTTTATCCGTTATCGTATCAAAATCTGCACCTGTAAACGGTTCGATTTGAATGGGTTGTTGTGGTTCGCGAAGACTTTTTTCAGTGAGTTGTTGGCGGAGGAATGAAGGAAAATCTTGAGGCTGCATGTGCATCATCTTCGTAAAAGAACGATTGCGAAAACGTCCCTTCTTCCAATTTGGTGATTGCTCGTAGCGTTTGAGATGTTCTTGGGTGATTTTTCCGCCAAATTGGGGGTGAAAAAACGGTGTTGGCATTGCGAAGTTTAGGTTTGAACGTACACAGATATTCCTGTCTGTGACTCGTGTGGTACAGACAGGAATGTCTGTGTTACGTTAGTTCTGTGATACTATCTTTTATGCGTTGTGCAAGCATGTTTGTGATGCGTTTGTTGAACGCATTGGTATTTTGGGCGTAGATCTGGTATTCTTCAACAGTCATTTGTCCGAGAATAATACCTTTCAGTTCGTTTTTGAACTTGGTGTCTTTATTAAAAGTTTTATCAATGAAAATAACACGTTGGTGGTCGGAAAGTTCCGAAAATTTGGTTTTCGTTCGTGCGATGTATTGTTTGAATATTTCTATAAGTAATAAGTGTTGTAATTTGATAATCGGGCGCAAGGTAAGATTTTGAAATCGTTCTTCCTCGCTTGTTTGTTCATCAACTTTAGCATGTGGGATGGTCGGGCGGATGCTTAGGAGTCCATTGCTCCGTTGGTTTTTGATACTCATAAATCCAATTTACCTTATTTCTAAGGTTATTTTGATAAAAAATTGATTTTTAAAAGATATTTGATTAACAAGATATTAAAGTGAATAATTTTTAATTATACATAAAAATAAATCTTTCAAAAAATATTGGTTTTCAATAATTTATAATCTAAAATGCAGTATTTTTCATGTAATTAAAAATATATTAAAAAATAAATTATTTTTGAAAAAGATGAAAATATATTTGACAAATTAGTTAAAATTACCTATTATTGTGATAAATCAATACAGTTACGAATTGCTCTTCGATATCCATAAATGTTGTTTTAATCAAGTCCGTTCTTTCTGAGCGGACTTTTTTATGGAAATTATTCTGTTAGAATAGACAAAGGTGTGGGCTTAGGAGGGACTTTTGTACGAAGTTGAAGAGAAACACCTACACTTGTCGGATACTGAGTGGTAGGCATCAATAGTGTAGGACCAACTCCCATACTCAAGTCATCATTGACATCAAAACTCCACAAGTGAGCATCTACAAAAGCATCCGCTGCCACCAATATATATACCACACCAAAACCAATAATCGCTAATTCCTGTTGCTTTTTGCTGGCTAATCGCAGGTTGTCAAGATTGCTATCAGTGTAAAATACATAAGTGGTATCGTTTTCAAAGTTGTCATCAATTCGCGCAAGATACGCATCTTTTAATTTTATATGTGTTTGAGTGGTCTGATGTATTCGGTAGCCCATCCAGCCCAATCCACCATACACGATAGGTAGTTTCCAGTATTTTTTATTGTAAACTTGTCCTGCTCCCGGTAGTGCAAGGGAATATACCGTAGCGGAAAGTGGAGAATGTTTTTCAGGTTTCATAATTCGCTTTAAAAGAGGTACTTCCGGCTTTTTTTTATCTTTTTTAAATGAGAATTTCTTATTCGGTTTTTCGACTTCCAACTTAGCCGAATCTATTGGTGAGATGGTATCTGCCTGAACAAACGTCGTGTCAATTTGAGCATTTGCATAAATTGACATCATAAAGAAGGATAAAAAGCATACGTATTTTTCCATAAGTAAACTGTCGTAAATTCCAAAATTTAATTGCCTGAAATGAATTTACAAACTTACATCTAATATTGCTTTTATACCGTTAAGGAAGTAATAATTCACAAAATATTTACTCATCCGGTAGGATTGAAGTACGAAGTAGTCGGCAGACGAAGGATTTTATGGAAATTGGTGCTTTGATAACTCAAATTATGCACTGCTACAACCGGATTCGTCTGACGACACGGAATCATTTACTCATCTGATAGGATTGAAGTGCGGTGCAGTCGGCAGACGAAGGATTTTATGGAAATTGGTGTTTTGATAACTCAAATTATGCACTACTACAACCGGATTCGTCTGACGACATGGATACTCATTCTCACTCCTCAATGAGTTCCAAGATTCGGTTCAAATCTTCATTGGACATAAAAGGAATGACAATCTGCCCTTTGCCCTTGCCACTAACTTTTAAGGTTACTTTAGTTCCAAGGTGTGATCGCAAATTCTTCTGAACATCTTTATATTCATCGCCGAGTTTGGCGGGTTTGGTAGCTTTCTTTTCGGTGGGCTTACCGCTGTATTTTCTGACAAGTTCTTCGGTTTGTCTAACGGATAGCTTACTTTCTATAACTTCCTTATAAGCAGCAATTTGTACTGTGGAATCTTCTATACCCAAAAGCGCGCGGGCATGACCCATTGAGATGTCTTTCTTTTTGAGTCCGTCTTGTACTTTGGGAGGTAATTTGAGTAAGCGCAGGTAGTTCGTTACTGTTGCACGTTTTTTGCCGACTCTATCGCCGAGTTCTTCGTGGATGATACCGCACTCATCTATCAGACGTTGGTAAGTAATCGCAATTTCCACTGCGTTAAGGTCTTCGCGCTGGATGTTTTCGATGAGTGCCATTTCGTGCATGGCTTGGTCATCGGCAGTACGGATGTACGCCGGAATTTCTTTGAGCTTCGCAATTTTTGAAGCCCGCAAACGGCGTTCTCCCGAAATCAACTGGTAGCTTTTCGCATTCAAACGGCGTACCGTAATCGGCTGGATCAAACCATGCAATTTGATAGAAGTCGCCAATTCATTGAGTGCCTCTTCATCAAATTCATTTCTTGGTTGAAAAGGATTGACCTCAATATAACTCAAAGGCAACATCGCCACAGTATTGTCGCGCGAAGGTCGCGCCACCTTTTTGGGTTTTTTATCTTCTACCGCCTCGGTGTCAATATTATTAAAATATCTGTTTACTCCGAGTCCTTTTCGACTTTTTGCCATAATAATGCTACAATGCGATAATGCGATAATGCGTCAATGAGTAATACGTGAACAATATTGTCGCATTATCGCATTGACGCATTGTAGCATTATCAAGCTGCTGCGAGATTTTGATTGATTACTTCTTTTGCGAGGTTGAGGAAGTTGACCGTGCCTTTGCAATCGGCATCGTATAAGATGACGGGTTTGCCTATGCCGGGCGCTTCGCCGAGTCGCGCATTTCTATGGATAATGGTGTTGAATACCTTATCTTGAAAATGATTGCGAACTTCCGAAACGACTTCTTTAGCGAGACGCAAACGACCATCGTACATAGACAATAAAATACCTTCAATTACAAGGTCAGGATTGAGGTTCTGACGAACAAGGCTGATGGTATTTTTCAATTTACCTAAGCCTTCCAGTGCAAAAAATTCGCATTGCATGGGAATAATCACCGAATCGGCAGCCGTCAATGCATTAATGGTTACAAAACCCAAAGACGGCAAACAATCAATGATGATAAAATCGTAATCATCACGAATCGGCTCTAACATGGACTGCATAACTCGCTCGCGTTCAGGGCGATTGACCAATTCAACTTCTGCACCGACCAAATCTACATGAGAAGGCAGCAAGTGCATATTTGGTGTATCTGTCTCCAAAATCGCGTCATACGGGTCAAGTTCATTTATCATACAATCGTACAAACTGCTTTCGATTTGCTGCTGCATAATACCGACGCCCGAACTCGAATTTGCCTGTGGATCGGCATCAATCAGTAATACTCTGTTTTCGAGAACAGCAAGGCTGGCAGCGAGGTTGATGGCTGTGGTCGTTTTACCGACACCGCCTTTCTGATTGGCTATGGCAATGATTTTTCCCATTTTAGTGATTCGTTTATTCGTTAGACTCGTTATCCGTTGATTCGTTATTCGTTAGACTCGTTATTCGTTATATTCGTTATTCGTTATATATAATAATAATCAACTTTTTATTGCAAAATTCCAATTTAACGGAAGGTTTAATCTCAACTCTATTGGAATTTGGATTTTGTGATTTGGAATTTTTACTTTGGTTGCAAATTTACAACAATTCAATCAAAATTATTTACTTCACTATCATTTAAATTGTGAAAATTTATACACAGGCGAATGTTTATAAAATGTTAGTAACGTGGTGATGAGTTGTCGTATTGATGAGTTGTCGTATTGATGACTTCTACAACTCGTCAACTCTACAACACGTCAACTCTACAACACGACAACTCATCAACTCTACAACTCGTCAACTCTACAACACGACAACTCATCAACTCATCAACTCTACAACTCGTCAACTCTACAACACGACAACTCTACAACTCGTCAATACGACAATACAAAAACTTTCTTTGCACTACCAACGTTATCAAAAAAGCGTATATTCGCATCAATATATAAATTCCAAATCCCAAAACCCAAATTCCAACTTGTATATATTTGGAATTTGGTGCTTGGAATTTGGAATTTGAAATTTTAACAGATGGGATTTTTTAGCAAACTAACAGGGAAAACCGACACAACAGAGACTCAAGACATTCAATGGCATCAACTAACAACTGAAGCAGAATTGGGGGCTGTAATAAAACGGTCGCATACAGTACCGTGTGTGATATTCAAACACAGCACAAGATGTTCTATTAGTTCGATGGCTAAGGGTCGTTTCGAACGCAATTGGGATTTGGATGGCACGGAGATTGAGCCGTATTACTTGGATTTGATTGCTAATCGTCCGGTTTCTAATAAAATTGCAGAAACACTTGGTGTCGTTCACCAATCTCCGCAAATCATTCTTATTAAGAACGGTAAAGCTATCTACGATACTTCGCACAATGACATTACCGTAGAAGAACTGAAAGCACAACTCCAATAATTCGTAACTCGCATACTCGATACTCAATTATGATATTTCCAATAGGCGACGATAACGTACAACGCGGTTGTAAGCCGATATTCAGTTACCTTTTTATAGGTATGAATGTGCTGGTATTTTTGTATCAATTTTCAATTGGAGTTGAGGCTGACGGGCTTTTTGTCCGCGAATTTGGCACGATACCCTCCGAGATAGTCAATGGGCAAGATTATTTTACATTACTAACGAGTATGTTTTTGCATGGCGGTTGGATGCACCTGATTGGTAACATGATGTTTTTATGGGTGTTTGCCGATAATATTGAGGCAACGATTGGCAATATTCGCTTTGCCTTGTTTTATATCTTGGGTGGCGTGGCAGCATCGGCAGCGCATATCTTTTTCAATATGGAAAGTGTCATTCCTGCAGTAGGTGCGAGTGGCGCGATTTCGGCGGTCTTGGGTGCTTATATGGTCATGTTTCCCAAGTCTCAAATAAAGGTATTGGTCGTATATATTTTCTCCTCATTCAACATGGCGGCGATATGGTTTCTCGGTCTATGGATAGGACAACAACTCATTAGCGGCATCGGTGCTATATTGCCACAAAACGAAATAGTAGGCTCAGGCGGCGGAGTCGCTTGGTGGGCGCATATCGGCGGCTTTGTATTTGGTGTTTTGGCAGGCTTCCTTTTTAAAGGTACTCGTCCGATGATTGAAAATGATTTGGATTATGCGTAACATGTAGCGGCTGCTTTAGCTGCCGCATATTCATATATTTTTATTTATTTAAAAAAATAACTTACAAATAAATGGCAGCTAAAGCAGCCACTACTAACACGATATGGAAGAATTAACACCAACAGAAGGTCACGATTACCAAGCAGAAGAAAATCCCATTACGCAACCTGCTGAAGTACCACAGGAAGTAATCGAAACAGAAGCAATCATTGCACCTGTAGAAGAAGCAGAAGCACAATGGGGACGCAACCGTCTCAACGTAGAACCTATCAGTGATGCCGTTGACCGTATAAAAGATGAGATTCACAAGGTCGTCGTCGGGCAGGATGAGATGTTGGACTTGCTGATTGTGGCGATGCTGGCAGGCGGACACGTTATACTTGAAGGTGTACCCGGTATTGCCAAGACTTTGACTGCCAAATTGCTCGCGCAGACGATTCATACGGATTTTTCGCGCATCCAATTTACGCCCGACCTCATGCCGAGCGATGTAGTCGGTACAACGGTCTTTAATATGAAGACTTCGGATTTCACCTTCAATAAAGGACCGATTTTCTCCAATATCGTCCTTGTCGATGAAATCAACCGCGCACCCGCCAAAACGCAATCCGCGCTATTTGAGGTCATGGAAGAACGCCAAGTCACCACCGATGGCACGACCCACAAAATGAGTTTCCCCTTCATGGTACTCGCCACCCAAAATCCTATCGAACAGGAAGGTACCTACAAATTGCCGGAGGCACAGCTTGACCGCTTTCTTTTCCGCGTCCTCCTCTCCTACCCTTCGCTCGACGAGGAAGTGGCGATACTCGAACGCTTCAAAGATGACTTTACCGGAAAGGTCAGCGCGGATGTGCGCCCAACAGTCACCGCCACCCAACTCGCCGAGTACCGCGAACTCATTGAGCAAGTCCACATACGCCCGGAATTGCTGAAATATATCGCCGAAATCATCCACAACACGCGCAATAATGGCGACCTGTTCTTGGGTGCATCGCCCCGCGCCTCACTCGCCATCATGCGTACCGCCAAAACAAAAGCCGCCATGAGTGGACGCGATTTTGTAACGCCAGATGATATTCGTTTTGTGGTATCGCCTGTGCTGAATCACCGTATCATCCTCACGCCGGAACGCGAAATGGAAGGCTTTACTGTGGAGGATGTGATTGGGGATATTGTGGAGAAAATTGAGGTGCCGAGGTAGGAAAGTTCAATCCCGTACAGTTGTCGGGAAAGTATCAAGTTCAAGTTCATTTTTTTGTGCGAAAGTGGTACTTTCAATTGATTTCAAAAAACCGTATCTTTATCAAAAATAGCGAGAATATGATACAACAAAACAGACCACTGACTAACCTTCAGTTAGAATTGCTAAAAATATACAGCTTCAATATTTCTGATGAACAATTATCGGAGATTCGAGGGATTCTAACGCAGTATTTTGCCGATAAAGCTACGGCAGAAATGGATAGATTATGGGATGAAAACGGTTGGACGAATGAGACAATGGATGAGTGGCTTAAAGGTGACAACGACGACACGAACAAATCATGAGAGTAGTCCTTGACACCAATTCTCTTTTGGCTTCTATTGCCAAAAAGTCCAAGTATCGCCCTATTTTTGATGGTATTCTTAGAGGTAAATTCACCGTATTAATCAGCAATGAAATACTATCGGAATACACAGAAATCATTGAAAGAAAAGCAAGTCCGGTGGTAGCTGCCAATATATCTGAATTGCTGGTGCAAGCAAAGTCTGTCGAAAAAATTGAGATATTTTTCAAGTGGTTACTGCTATTCAGTGATGAGGATGACGATAAATTTGTTGATTGCGCTGTCAGTGGAAATGCAGACTTTATAGTGACGGACGATAAACATTTTAATGCCCTTAAAAATATAGAGTTTCCAGCAGTCAAAGCCATTAAAACACAGGATTTTTTGGAGATAGTTTTAGCATTAGACAAAGAGTAATCCGTATCTTTATCAAATGAACACAAACCAAAACCATTTCCTCCCCTTCCTTTCCATCATCATATTCATTTCTGCATGTGCAAACACCCCTTCACCCATTCACCAAGCGAGTGTCCACGACTTGCAAAAAAGAAAAATGTTTGGAATTTATTGAGCGTCGAACATATAGAAAAGACATTGACGGTATTCGGGCAATCGCGGTATTGGCGGTCATCATATTTCATTTTGGTCATCTTCCCGGCGGGTATTTGGGGGTAGATATTTTTTTTGTGATTAGCGGGTATTTGATAACGGGTATCATTTATCGTCAAGTTGCAGAAAATCAATTTTCTATCAAAAATTTTTATCTTCGAAGAATCAAACGTATCATTCCGTTGGTTTTGTTTATTTGCCTGATTACCTTGATGTTAGGCATTGTATTGATGCTTCCTAATGATTTGAAAAGTTTGGCGCAAGAAATAATCGCTACTAATTTTTTCAGTAATAATATCTTACAAATTCTAACTGCTAAAAATTATTGGCACGTCGCAAATGAGTATAAACCTCTGATACATACATGGAGTTTGGGCATTGAAGAACAATATTACATCCTATATCCATTCATTTTTTTGTTTTTCGTCCAGCCCTCCACAAATAAAAAAAGAACACTGCTGCTCATTCTAAGCTCGCTGACACTGATTTCAATTGGTTTACTGTTTTATCCATTCCCTGACATTCATAAATTTTATTTGCTGCCATTCCGCTTTTTTGAATTGTCCTGCGGGGGAATAGTCGCGATTATGCTAAATGGAAAAACTATAAAACATCCATTTTCTATAGTATTCATCCTTGCCTTGCTCTTGATTGTTGGTTTTGGAAGCAATTTTTTAAGCCATAATATTCTGCTGCTGCTGATTGCCTTAATTACTTGCGGAATATTGATGACGGCTAATGAAAAAAGCAACTTGAGCCGCTTAATATTAGAAAACAAAGCCGTTGTTTTTTTAGGTAAAATCAGCTTTAGCATGTACATGTGGCATCAGGTTTTATTAGCTTTTGGGCGTTATGCTTTTTTTGAACAAATTAGCGTTGAAGGTTATGTTTTAATGCTGGCACTGACCATCGTATTATCTGTTTTTACTTACTACATCATAGAGCAACCATTCCGGCATAAAATTGAAACCCGGACGGTGATGGCGATATTGGTTTCAGCATTTTTTATCATTACAGGAGCGTCCATATTTATCTATCTGAAAGCAGGAGTCATAAGAAATATACCCGAATTAGAAATAAGTAAACATAACACTTCCAAAGACATACACGCAAAATACAGCGACAGAATATATACATTCGACAACGATTTTAAATCGTCCAACAAAATAAAAATACTAACTATCGGAAATAGCTTTGCCAGAGATTGGGCGAATGTTTTGTTGGAATCCAAATTTTCAGAAAACATCGAAATATCACATGTCGGCGCGTTTGCCCGTTCCTATTTGCCGGATAGAGCAAAAGAAGCAGATTACATCTTTGTAACAGGTAAAGAAAAAGAAAACGTCGTGGAATCAGGCATCGATATGTCAAAAGTATGGCGTGTCGGAACAAAAAATTTCGGGTATAGTATGGGTATATTTTACAATTATAACGGGGATGATTATTGCCAACAAAGAACGCATGTAAAAACCGCAATTCTTCAGAAAAACAATAAACTAAAAAACGAATGGGGCGACAGGTATATAGATTTGACCGATTTAATTATCGACCAACAAAAGACCGTTCCGGTATTTACCCCGAATTGTGAATTTATTAGCCACGATTGCCATCACTTTTCCAAAGCCGGCGCGAAATACTTCGCCTCGCTCCTCGAAAATCAGCTTGATTTTATTTTTAATGAAAATTAAAATATCGTAACTACTTAGCACCCTTTAAAAAAGATTTAAGAATTATAAATATAGTTATTACCTTTGTGAAAACATTATTGAATTGATTTTACCACCCGACATACCAACTTGCCACAAAGTAATTGTGGACTTGCATAAGGTTATTGAAGACCTTACCGCAAGAGTTGTTGATTTGGAGGATAAAGTAAATAAAAATAGCCGGAACAGCAATAAGCCCCCTTCTTCTGATGGCTTAAAAAAGCCAAAAGTAAGTCCGGGCATTCCCAAAAAGAAGGGAAAAAAATCAGGTGGACAGCCGGGACACCAGGGCAAGACGCTTGAGATTTCAGAACAAGTTGACCATGTTGAGAACCATCAACCGCCGGATGATTGTCAAACTTGTAATGAGTCACTTGACAAGACAAAAATTACTTTATTAGAAATTCGTCAGGTTTTGGATTTGCCTAAACCCAAGTTAGAGGTCACCGAGCATCGGCAGTTTGGCTGTACTTGTGGAGGTTGTGGTACGGTAAATAAGGGTGAATTCCCAAGCGAAGTTACCGCCCGTGTTCAGTATGGTTCGGGTGTTCGGGCATTGGCTGTTTTACTCAATATTGGCTTTAAATTACCTTTGAAAAAGATACAAACACTCTTTGCAGACTTGTTTGGCTATGCGGTCAACCAAAGTACGATCGTTAGTGCCGTCCAAAAGTGTTATGAGGGTTTGGAATCCAGTGAAGAGGTCATTAAAAATCGTCTTTTGCAAAGCCTTGTCGCTCATTTTGACGAGACAGGACTTCGAGTAAAAGGAAAACTTCATTGGCTACATACCTGTTGTAATCAACTGTTTACCTATCTGTTTATCCACGCCAATCGCGGAAAAAAAGCCTTGTTGGATAGTGCCTCTTTAATTGGGCAGTTCGCCAATTGGGCAATTCATGACTGTTGGGTATCTTACTTCAACTTCGAGCAATGCGCTCATGGGATATGTGGCGCACATATTCTGCGAGAACTCACCGCTTTAGAAGAAAAAAACACCCAATGGGCAACTTGGTACAAACGATATTTACTCACCATATATTACATGTCCGATGAGGGCAAAAATCAACTCAATCCACAACAACAGCAAAAGGCATTAGCACTTTACAATAAAATTTGGACTTATGCTGACCAAGCCGAACCGCCACCCCAAAAATCAAAGACAGGTCGGGGAAGACCCAAAGCTACTAAGGGTCGAAATTTGCTGATTCGCTTGAAGAAACATCAGGCGGCTGTACTTGCTTTTGCCTTTCATAAAGAAGTACCTTTCACCAATAATCAAGCGGAACGCGACTTGCGTCCAGCTAAGATTAAACAGAAGGTTGCAGGCTCATTCAGAACTTTTGAAGGTGCACAAAGGTATGCGAGAATACAAGGATTTCTCTCCACCACGCGTAAACATCAATTCAGTGTTTTCAATGAACTTAAAGCCGCTTTGAGCGGGGATACTTTTCTTACTAGGGATACTCCTCCTAAGTAGTTACGATTTAACAATTAAACCAAACGAAACCAATGTAATTTCATTTTCATCTGATGATAAAACAATCGAAGAATGGCTTCAACACATAAAGGGTAAATTAATTAACTTCTTCGAGGACCTTAATTCTCATGAAATTGGTGTTACAGGTATGGACTTAGAAATCACCAATAACAAGTTTCATGCAGTAGATTCAAAGCCCGTTGCTATTCAAGTTACTATTATTCAATCTTTAACTAAAATCCTGAATTCGGCAAATTCAACAAAAGTTGTGAAAAAATCACTTTTACAAACATCTTTATATTCTATCAAAGAGTTAACTGAATATCAAAGACGAGAACCTACAGAATATGAACTAGTGACAATTGAATTACAAGGATTACGCTTTGAAGATTATGTCTTGTTAAATCATTCACATGAAATAAACTTATCAGAATCTTCAGTCTCCACCTTAGTCAGACCAAAGCATGATATATCCTACTCTACAACAAGAAGAATGCATTTTAATTTTAAGAATGATTTGTTTTCCTTGACATATAAAATCAAATTTTATGAGATAATCAAAAACATTGAAAATGACTTTGCTAAAATTGAAAAAGACTTGGGAGAATTTGAAGTATTTGTGGACTTCTCAAGCTATGATAAATTTAACGAAAACCCAAATTTCTTTTTGGATTGGGAATGGAGTCTTAGAAATTTACTCAACAATCAAAAGTCAATCAAGAGAGTAGAAAAAAGTCGATAACAATGGCTATGACGATCATATCTCACTGCGTACCTTGTGAGAGACGACGCATAGCCGGAACCGTTGGCAGCAATAAGGACAAAGCCGTCTGCCAACGGTGGGCAATTCCGAAACCACCTAAAAAGAAGTAGGAATAACAAAAAACATTTTATACGATGAAGAATCAAAAAATTCTCTTACTTTTCGCCTTAGTCCTTACACTACTCAACAGTTGTCAACAGGACAGCTTTATTGAAGACCTCGAATTTGACAATGAATCACAAAATGCTGAAATTCAGTTAAAAAGCTATGACGAGGAAAGTTGTGGTGTGATTGACGACCTATGTTTAAGTTGCGTCATCTTGATGAGTGACAACACAGGAGGTGTCAGACTGCCTGACTTAAGCAATCGTCAAACTCAAACCGTTGAAGGAATCGACAACAATTATCTTGAAATCATCATCAATGGCGATACTTACACCATTCGACCTGCAAGGTATTTTGACGAACAAACCCAAGAATACCTCATTAGTACACCAACGGGCAATTACATCGTCAGTAACATCGAAAATAACTACGTCAGGTCAAAAGCATTAGATGTTGAACTTCCTGATGTATTACAAAATGTCTACGAACTTGACCACAAAAGGTTCGTGGATGGTCTACTGGACTTTGACGAAATACAAGGCGCTTTCGGTCAAAACGTTCAACTCGAACACGCACGAGAAGAAGGATATGCCATAACTACAACGGGCACTTTTTTATCCTCAAATTTGGGTACTATCGGCGTTTACGATCCGTGCTTTGGTATTACCATGTCCGCTTTAGTCCTTGAATACCAAGAAGTATTGGGTATGAATGACCCACATACGAATGCCGAGCAAATCATTGAAAATGCGCTAAATATTAATACTCCTGCGAATTTTGACCCAAAGACAAATTGTCTTAATACACAAGATGTTGTAGAGAGCATTCTAAATGACCCACTTATTGCAGGCTCGCCCTTTGCCCGGTTTTTGATAAAACTTAACTACCTGAGCGTACTTTTGAATTTAAGTGATGATGAATACAACCAGCTACAACCTTTTGCCAATCAAGGTTTTGTAGATATGTTGTATGCAGAGTTAAATAATCAGACCACCTCACCAAATTGTCAAAACGCAGATTGTGCGCTAAAGCAAGCTGTTGAGAGTTTGGTAGGTTTTCATCTATATTCGGGGGAAACAGTCTTGACCGCAGATATTCAAAATACAGTAGATTTCCATGAGTATTTATATTGTCAAAACAATGCTTTATTCAGAGCTACAGAGAGATTTGGAGCTTGTGGACAGCAGTATATTACTTTGTTCTTGCGAGACAACTCATTGAGTTATGCTGACTTGGAAGTGCTGTTGGAAAAATATGATGAAGCAAGAGATGTTTACTACGGCAGTGCCTACGGTCCTGCCGGAATCATGGGACAGCGACTACAAGAACAGGGCGTGAGTTGGTGTGATATGATAGAGATTACCAATGTCATGTATGAGGATGCACTCGGCTTGCCTGCCTTTGCTCCCGATGCTGCCGAAGGTCGCTCTGAAGCTGTTGGACCTGTATTATTACTATTCAAAGCAGCCGGTGAGGGATTTGGCGATGCATTAGCGCAAGCCTTTTTCATCTGGATAGCCGACAATGGTAAGGAAGGATTCACCGAAACAATAGTGTGTATCAATGCATTTGAATCTACAGTCGCCTTCTTCAAAGGGCTTATTCCGTGGAAAGCCACAACTAACCAACAAGTAGCCGCTCATCTCACCGTAGATGCCGCCGCCGCTATGATAGTCGTCATGGATAGAGCGATTAAGCAGGATGATTATACTTGGGAGCAAGCAGGTATCGACTACGCCACTACTTTTGCCGCTTATGTAGCAGGAGATATCTTTGGAGCAGGGTTTGCCAAGTATGGGGCAGTACTGGCAAAGGGAATCATCAAAAAATTAAATCATAATCCTAATGGCTTTTTTGGAATATCTTTTGGGTATGCCAGAATCAGTAAGTGGTTAGGCGGTGGAGTAAGTAATACCACTCCATATCCGCCCTTTTCTTACACGCACCCACAGTTCGGTTTCACCAGTATAAACCCTGTAAAAATGATGAAGGAGTGGGAACTCACGGACGAGATATTTATTATCGGTAGGGGGGTAGATTCAAGAATAGAACCCTACAAAGCTCATCTCCAATCTTTAGGTTTTAATGTCAAATCTATCTGCGACAATCCTTTGTGGGATTGTGCTAATTTTAATCCAGCTATCCATACAGTAGAAGTAAATAGGCAAATCATTCGCCAAAGTAAATTAGACGGTATCAGATTTCTTGATATAGGTAGCGGAGACGTTCCTGGCTCTTCTACTTACTATGATATGGAGCTAATCGAAATATTTAATTAACATGGATGAATTATTTGAATTATTAAGAAAAAGGACTGCCAACTTTGAAAAACTTGGTTTCAAGATACTAAACATTAACAGACCAAAAGGAGCGTCCTTTGGCATATCTTGGCATCATAAGCAATTGGATTTATTTTTCAGTGTAGTATGGGATAGAATGGAAATGCTGCTAATTTCATGTAACGTGAAAGAAATCAGACGTTTTAAACCCTTTTATATTACTTTAGATGAGATGAATATTCATTACGAAAAAGAAAAAATATATTATCAATTACCTATCAATGACCAATTTAATAAAGTGATTTTTTCAGATGTATTAGATTACAACCTTAAGAAGTTGGGTGAACTTATCATGCTCTTAGAGTGAATAAAACTGCTGCCAACACAGCATAGCACGCCAAGTGGGGCTAAACGCCCCACCTGCGTCTATGCGAAACCGTTGGTGGCAATTAGAAAAAATGTTAATGAATCAAATCAAATTACCTATATTAATTTTTTTCCTTTTGGCATTTAAATTGTCAGATGGTCAAAATTTTGGAAACTTTCAGAAAATTGAAAAACAAAAATTACATAATGATCTCGAACTTATCTATCAAGGATTAGATAAGTTTCATTCTGGCATGTATTGGTACACACCAAAAGATAGTGTAGATAATGCATTTGAAAAAGTAAGAGAAGCAATAAATAGAGATATGAATATACTTGAATTTCATAAACTTATTGCACCTTTAATTGCTTTATCAAGAGAAGACCACACAGATATATACTTGCCAAGAAGTGTGAGAGAAAAGATAAATATAGAATCAACTTTTATTCCTTTCACTTTTACCTTTCTCGGCACAAAATTATATTGCGTCAAAAATGGTTCGAACTATCAAGGTTTAAAAATTGAAGGAAAAGAAATTGAATCAATAAATGGAGAAACACCTATCAATATTATTAGAAAAATAGGAAGTTTATTTGCATCTGATGGTTTTATAGAAACAGTTAAATATAGTGACCTAGAAGGGTTTGATTTCTCTAAATACTATTTTTATCACTACGGAATCATTGAACACTTTAATATTAAATTTAAAGACTTAGAAAGTTCAATATCTATTGAGTCCTTAAAAATTGAAAGTATTAATAAGAATTTAGATGAGAGATATACAAATAAAAAAATCGATAAAGAAACAGAATTATTGGAATTCAAAATACTAAATAATAAAACGGCATATTTAGGACTTCATTCGTTTTCTAATTCTAAGATAAAAAAAGAAACTCAACAAAAAAGGTTGAAAAAGTTTTTAAAAAACAGTTTTAAATCAATTTCAGATAATAATATTACAACTTTAATAATTGATGTAAGTGAAAATGGAGGTGGTACTGAAGGCAATGAAGGGTTAATTTATGCATATTTAGGAGACAATTACCAAAAATACAATAAAGTAAGAGCAAAACAACAAAAAGTAATTCTTGATAATGGCGTAGATAAACCAATAAAATTAAAAACATTTGGGTTCTTCGAAAGAATGTTTGTAAACAAAAAAATGCTAGATGGTTCTTTAGAGAGAAAACAATGGATTGGATATGGTTTAATGGCATACAAAAAAGAACCAAAATACAAATTCTCAGGTAATGTATATGTTATTATTAGTCCAAAGACTTATTCTGGAGGAAGCGAGTTTAGTAATATGATGTATACAAATGATTTAGCAACTTTTGTAGGACAAGAAACTGGTGGTGGATATTTAGGCAATACAAGCGGCTACAGTCAAGAATTGATATTGCCAAATTCCGAAATTGAAATTGATATTCCTGCGTTACAATTTGTTATGAATGTAAAATCAAAACTACCACCTGGTAGGGGAGTAATACCAGATTATGAAGTGATTCCAACATATGAGCAGTATATAAACGAAGAAAATGCATGTCTGAAATATATTTTAGAACAATTGGAAAATGAAAAATGACTGGCTATAACATTAGCCAAAAAGACAATACTACGCTAACGCTTCGTATGCAGCTAACATTGTCTTTTTCCGATACTCTTCCCCTATTTTTCGCTCCGTACCGTAGGGTATACAGCTCAAAATGAGACTCGATTATCGAAAAAATACAAAATTCCATGCATACAAAATATTCCTAAATAAAGTCTATTGTAAAAAAAATCATTCATAAAATAAAAAATAACAATGAAAGGAATGTTAATCAAAGAATACGGCGAAAATGCTGTATTTGAAGTTTCAGAAATCGAAAAACCAGCAGTTAAAGCAGGGCACATTTTAGTAAAAATCGCGGCATCAAGTGTCAATACGGTTGACACCATGATACGCAATATGGGAAAAAATTTACCCTTATCACCTGATGCTCCTGCACTATTAGGGATGGACTTCGCAGGAACAATTGAAGCAATTGGCGACGGTGTAGAAGGCTATACAGTTGGAGGTGAAGTGTATGGTTGTGCGGGCGGTTTGGCAAATTTACCCGGAACATTAGCGGAGTACATCGTAGCAGATAGTAATTTGATAGCGCATAAACCTAAAAACTTGTCGATGCGAGCCGCCGCCGCTTTGCCTTTGGTTGCTATTACAGCTTATGAAGGATTGATGCGAGCAGGCATCAAAAAAGGACAAAAGGTATTGGTACAAGGTGGTGCTGGTGGTGTGGGTCATGTTGCTTTACAGTTGGCGAAATATTTTGGAGCGGAAGTTTACGCAACGGGGTCTGGAACAAAAAAAATGCAGATAATTGAAGAACTTGGTGCTACTGCGATTAATTACAAAACGGAAGCAGTTGAAGATTTTGTAGCTAAATATACCAATGGTACTGGTTTTGATGTCGTATTTGATTCCGTTGGTGGACCGAATATGATTAAATCCTTTGAAGCAGCTGCATTGAATGCAAATATCGTCAGTACGGTATCCTTATGTGAATTGGATTTGACACTTGCTCATTTTAAGGGTTTATCGCTTCATGTTGTGTTTATGTTAATTCCAATGTTGCATAATTATAAGCGAGAAGTACATGCCCAAATTCTTAAAAGCGTTGCTGAAATTGCTGAGGCTGGTGCTTTAAAACCATTACTTGATGAGGAACGATTTACATTGGAGGAAGTAGGAAAAGCACACGCCAGATTGGAAAGTGGTAGTGCTATTGGAAAAGTAGTAGTTGAAAATTAAATATTCCTGATGAAGCAATTTGAAGTGATTAATAAAGGGTACAATAACGTATTTAAGGCTAATAAATTAAGTTTAGGTCTGGTTGTACCCATTGAAAATTATAGTCAAAGTTCGGTTCCCACTATGAAGCACCATGTGGAAAGAGTGCAATTAGCCGAGCAGTTAGGCTTTAAAGCTATCTGGGTTCGGGACGTACCATTTCATATGCCATCTTTTGGCGATGCAGGACAGACTTTTGACCCATTCACCTACTTGGGCTTTTTGGCAGGGCAGACTTCTGAAATTGCTTTAGGAATAGCAAGTATTGCCTTGCCTTTGCACCATCCAGTTCATGTCGCCAAATCAGCAGCCACCGTTGACCAACTTTCAGGCGGTCGATTGATAATGGGCGTTGCCTCAGGCGACCGTCCAACGGAATATCCCGCCATGAATATTGACTTTGATAATCGGGGTGAGTTGTTTCGAGATACGTTTCATTATATTCGCAAAGCACAAGAAGATTTCCCCGTTTTGAGGGACAATTATCATGGTCAGTTAACGGGACAAATGGATGTATTGCCCAAGCCTAAGGGAGCAAAAATTCCGATGCTTATAACAGGTTCCAGTCGGCAAACCATGGAGTGGAATGCCGAACATGGTGACGGTTGGATGTATTATCCAAGACCTATGATGCAACAGGCTTACACCATTACGGAGTGGCGGCAGGAAATTGCGAAATATCACGATTTCGATAAACCTTTTATGCAGCCTTTATATGTAATTTTAGAAAAAGACGATGATTTTAAACCGCAGCCCATTCAACTTGGTTTTAGAATTGGCGCAAATTATTTAATTGAATATTTCAATCAAATTCAAGAAATCGGGGTAAATCATGTCGCTATAAATCTTCGTTTCAATTCAATAAATATAGAGACAACGCTGGAAGATTTAGCTGAAAAAGTACTACCTCATTTTGATACAAAAACGAAAAAAGAAGAGATAATATGAAAAAGACTATTTTAGTAACGGGAAGCACCGACGGTATTGGAAAATTGGTAGCTCTCAAATTAGCAAAAGACGGTCACGAAATTTATGTACATGGTAGAAATGCAGATAAATTAAAAGCAGTTATTTCAGAAATAAAAACTACTTCAAACAATGATAATGTAAAAGGCTTTGTAGCAGATTTTTCTGATTTGGAAGCCGTCAAAAATATGGCAAAACAAGTCAATGAAGAAATGCCGAAACTGGATGTCCTGATTAATAACGCAGGTGTGTATAAAAGCCGTGTAGCCAAAACAAATGACGGTTTTGACATTCGTTTTTCGGTTAATTACTTTGCGCCTTATCTCTTGACCAAAGCGATTTTACCCTTACTCAAAAAAGGGGATGCTTCAAGAATTATCAATTTAAGTTCAGCTGCACAAGCTCCTGTTTCTTTGGAAGCATTAAATGGAAATGTTGCGCTTTCAGAAATGGAAGCCTATTCTCAAAGTAAATTGGCTTTAGCCATGTGGAGTATGCATTTAGCCGAAAATGAACCTGATTTAATTGTAATTCCAGTAAATCCAGGTTCTTTATTGAATACGAATATGGTAAAAGAAGGCTGGGGATTTCACAGGTCATCAGCAGATAAAGGAAGAGATATATTGTATGATTTAGCGGTAGCAGAGAAATATAGAAATGCTTCAGGCAAATATTTTGATAATGATAGCGGTGGTTTTGGTGCAATTCATCCTGCTGGAGACAATGAAGAAACAATTCAAAAACTTATCAAAAAAACTAATAAATTGGTGAATTAATTTTAACTTCCTAACTAAATAACTAGACTTTGGACGTGAGTTGACATTTATTTTTTTAATAAAAAACTAACTGTCAATCAATAACATATAAAATA
>ENA-ORXR01000929-ORXR01000929.1-marine-metagenome-genome-assembly--contig:-NODE-929-length-34459-cov-11.155634_pt1 | contig 34459 bp, 30 predicted proteins | sample MGYA00237866_ERZ511479 | MGnify/ENA metagenome assembly ERZ511479
CTCTAGAGGGGTCGTTTCATGTGTGGCCCTGGGGCTCCCTGGACACCCCCCCAAGGGGGTTGTCCCACGCTACCCCCTTAGGGGGGTGTTGCGTGACTGTTCACGACCCGTCCCCGGCTCATGCCGGGGGGTCGTGTCTCCCCTGTCGGGGGGGTTTCCCCCACAATGACGTGTTCATGACAAAGCCAATCCGGCCACCTCTCTCTCCAACTCGTACGCACTTTGAGGAAGCAGTTTTCCGCTTTCTGTCCGCACTCTTAGGAAGCCCAAGAATGTCACGCCCTCACTCAACTCGCGGCTTGCCAAAAATGTGCAGCTGCAAAGACAGAGTCAGTTCTGGAAGTCACCATACCCCGAGGGCGGCGACGGCGCCACCGCCGCCGCAAATCAGCATCTTAATCGAGCTGGTGCTGACGGCCTGTGCTCGTCGTTGACGGGCATCAACGCACGCGTCACATGTCGATGGAAATGGGCGCCATTGTGAGCGACCCGAGACGCTGGAAGAGGAGCCACGAGAAGCGTATCGGGTCACTAGACGACAGTGACTGGGTGCGCCAAGGACGCGAGGCGATCGAAATGACCACGCGCACTTCCAGCCGACGGTCCAGGAAAAAAAACGGCACAACTTAGCCCCAAGACGCAGCGGAAGAGCTTACCCTTTGGCAAAGCCGTTGTTGGCCGAAGGACAACGAGACGCAACCGTTGTTGACCGAGGGACAGTGTGACGCAACCTTAGGTACGGGCGTCGTGCCGCCAGTGGCTTGGTGGCGGAGACGACAGCTACCGTCCGCTGGTCTGTAACAGGAGGGGCGAGTTCAGGGGACGTGAAAGCTGATTTAAACGCGCCCACGTTTCGTGGCACCAAAGTTTCATGCTACAAAGCAGATTGGAACGGCAGCACCCCGCTATGCGTCCTCAATTTCGCAGCGTTATTGAACACACACCAATAAAGTCATGCAGTTTTCGGGGAAAGAGTTGGAAAGCTACCTGTGGAGTTTGGATCTTTCATATGAAGAACTACTCCAAAATGGATTAACTAACCTGCTGCGAACGCTTGCCGATTGGGTCATGACCAATGTGTCGGCATGGGCGATTGAAGACCGTCGACCCTCTCCGCGCCAATAGTCAGCTTTTGCACGACAACGCGGGCTCTGGGCCAGATTGACGTGACATGTGGCGTGACGTGGTGGCGACCGCTTGACGCTGATGACGTGCCGCGTCTACCGACCGGCGTGCCGACAGCAGTCCACCCGCTCCCTCTCTACCGCTGCCATTATTTCGGTGCCCGTTTCGCGGCAGGCACAGGCTGCCCTCGGAGACTGTGATTGCGGGGAGGGCAACGACGCGAGGGGGGGTGCAGCATGCACAGGCAGCGAAGCCGTTTTCGTGGCGTTCCGCCCGTTGTCCCCCTGCCCCGTTCTTACCCGTGCCCGTCTCGGGGCGGACACTGGCTGCAATCCGCGACCTTCAGCATGGGAGGGAAACGACGCGATGGGGGGCGGAGCGGATGGGGGGCGAAGCATTTGGGGGGAGATAAGGAGGCCAGTTGCGTGGCTTGACGCCCGTTGTCTCCTTCTCTTTTCCTTCCCCCTCTTCCGGTCCCTCGGCCGACACCCGCTCCATTGCATCGAGGAGCAGATGACAGAGGGGGGGATGGCGGATGCAGAGAGGAGGAAGTGCGACGGGCGATGCACAGGCGGCTACTACATGTTGCCAGCGAGGGTTGGGCGACGGGACGACTACGCGAAGGGCGGCTTCGGGACGGGCGGCTACTACATGACGGACGGCTACGGGACGGGCAGCGACGTGACGGGCAGCGACGTGACGGGTATCGAAGAGACGGGCAGCGACGGGACGGGCAGCAACGGAACGCGCGGCGACTCGGCGCGCGGCGACTCCGCGCGCGGCGATTCGGAGCGCGGTGACGGGGCGCGTGGCTACGCGGCGCGCGGGGACTCGGCACGCCGTGACGGCTACGGGACGGGCAGCGACGTGACGGGCAGCGACGTAACGGGTACCGACGTGACGGGCAGCGACGGGACGGGCAGCGACGGGACGCGCGGCGACTCGGCGCGCGGCGACTCGGCGCGCGGAGATTCGGAGCGCGGTGACGGGGCGCGTGGCGACGCGGCGCGTGGGGACACGGAACGCCGTGACGGGGCGCGCGGCGACGCGGCGCGCGGCGACGCGTCGCGTGAGGACACGGCACGCGGGGACGGGCAGCGAAGGGACGGGCAGCGACGTGACGGGCAGCGACGAGACGGGCAGGGACAAGACGGGCAGGGACGGGACGGGAAGCGACGGGACGGTCAGCGACGCGGCGCGCGAGGCTCGGCGCGCGGTGACTCGGCGCACGGCCACGCGACGCGCGGCGCACGGCCACGTGACGCGCGGCGCGGCGCTATGCAACGCGACTGCCGGCATTTCCCGGCGACGAGCGGCAGCTTCATCGAATGGCAGACGATTCTGCTGGCCGTGGGGCTGACGCGGGTCTGCAGGCGCCGGTCGTCTCTGTCGCGAAGCAGGCCATCGTCAAACAACGGCACAAGCGGGAGCAGAGAGTTTGTGCCCTTGTCGCCGACAAAGACGGGCGGCGGACCTGGCTGATGGTGGGGACTGTGCAGCCGATCATCTCAAAAGGTCGAGTGCGGTGCGCTGCGGACGTCGACGCACCCGCCTTCACTTGGACGGCCAAGGCGACGTCTTCCGACCCGCAGCTGACGGGGCGTGAGGTGTTCGCTCGAGCGGCTGTCAAGCTCCTGAGGTCGAGAAGGCACCACTTTTTCAAGACCCTTGCCTCTATTTGTCCCTCCCTGTGCCTCCTCGCCGCTGAGTCGCGGCTTCCCGATGACACGGGCGACCATGAACCGTCATGGCGCGGTATTCCGGTCAACCTTTCTGACCAGGACTGCTGCAGGCTGCTCCGTGCTGCCACCGCAGCCCTCGCCAGGTCGGGCTCACGGATGGTGGACGGGGACGTCAACATCGCGTCGTCCAAGGAGAACGCGCTGGATCACCCGTGGTTTATCTACCGTTTGCTCGTCCTCCGCGACCGGAGCGCCGTCGCCCGCACCGTCGCAAACGTGCGGGGGTCTGTGGCCTTTACCAATCGCACGCTGGATGAGCGAGTGGAATTTGCCGACACGGTCAACGCTGCGGACATCGGGCGTGTGCGCGCCAAGACGGAGCTGATGCCGGCGCCTGTCTACAGCGAACCCCCGGTTGACGGGGCGCGGAAGACGCGGAAGCGTCGACGGACGATGATCTACGGCGCAACCATTCCCAAGATTCTGCCTACCTCTGACCAAGTGCGCAAAATTGTGCGGGAGGCGGTCGACCAGCCTGGCCTCACGCCGCACGCCATGCTCACACTGGACCCACACAGCGCTGCTCGGGTGTGGCACTACGTCGTTGGCTCTGCTACTACCGGCACGAGGTGGTATGAGCTGGCTGATGGGACCCGCAAGCGTTTGGCGGCCCCCTACCATCGTCAGCGATACCCCCCTGCCGAACATGGTACCACGAGCGGGTCGGCGCCTTCGGCGTCGCACGACCCAAATGCCGCCGTCGACCCCGAGCTGCTAGCAACCTTCCAAATCACCAAGGCGACGTACCTGGAAGATGCGCCTGCTGAAGGCGGGACTACCGCGGCGCCGGGTGCAGCCTCCAGGGAGCGCGTGGTTGCTGTCGAGTTTGACCCCGTGGTGTCCCTTACCCGTGCGTTCCGCGCTGGATGTCAGCCGTCCTCGGAGGCGGCCATCCGCCGAGCGTCGGTGGAGGTGACGCTGGCCGGTGACGGGGGGCCAGTGAGGCGCAGCGCGATGACAGTGTTCACCCTCACGGCCTCTTCCGAGCTGTTGCGGTCGGGTCGCACCCCCCTTATTCCCGTGCTGTTTCTACTTGGCGGGGAGCAGGCCATCCACACGGCCATTGGTGAGCGGCTGCGGACGCAGCTCAAGCGGGCACTGCTTCACACTTACGTAGTACCCGTTGACGTCAGCTACACGGCCGGAATCACACCTCGGTCAACTGCTGAGCCCCACCTCCCATTCTTCATCCACGTGTGTGGGGACTTGACGATGATCGGACACTTTTTAACCCTCACAGGCTGTGGAGACATCAACGGCTGTCCGTACCTGTGGCCTTGCTTGCCGCCCCACTTCTTGTCCACGCTGCTGTTGGATGGCATCGAAGGGGCGCGCGAGCGGGACGCATCCCAGATGTCGGCCCTCTGGGAGGTTGCGGTGTGGGGTTTGGCACGGTGGTCCACGCTCCGCGAGAGAAACTGGGTGGCGGCAGACGGGCATGTGCGGTGGTCTTGTGCTGGGTGCGGCCAACACCTCCTCGCTCTGTCCGATTCGCCTTCCTTTTTGGCCTGCACAGTGGCGCGCTGCTGCCACTATGCCGAGCCGCAAGCGCCGCTGCTTCCCCGTGTTGCCTACACGCCGCTCTCCGAGTTCTACAGGCTGCTGCGGCGGCGGGTGGGTGGGCCGCGCGGGTACCCTCTGTTTGGGGACATCCCCTTCCGTATTATTGCGCCCGTGCTGCACTGCACGGGAAAGATAAGCAAGGGGCTAATGTTCTCCCTCCTCGCAATCATGCCGATGACAATGAAGACGACAGCCCGCAACCATATTTACTTCCTCATGGGCCGTAACAACATTGGTGGCATGTACCTGCGCGAGTTCGGTCCGGTGGGTCCGCACCCATCCTGTTCACCCTACGCGCCGAGCCGGACAAGATCCGCGCCAACTGCCAACCCGAGCTGGAAGACAGCATCGAGCTCAAGCTGCAGCGACGCCTGCAGGCGGTGCAGGAGCGAATCGCCGTCTGCATGTGCGGCAAGCTGTCGGGCAGGAAGACGAGCGATGTCGCGGACAAGGCGGAGAAGGCCGCCGCTGTGGCAGCCGCTCTGGCGGCGGCAATTGAGGAGTAGGCGACAGTCGCGACGGCAAACGACGTGGACTTCGAGTTGAATGACTTGGGGAGTGAAGTGGCCAGAGAAAAGCATTCAAAGAGCGAGTTGGATGATCTGGGCGGAGTGGGCCCGGGTTATGCTGGCGAGGATGGGCTGGGAGCTGGCGCAGACGAGGCCGACGGCGGCGTCGGAGATGGCTGTACCTGTACCGTGCAAGCAGAGGTGGGAGCTGATGGCGCCAATGTCTTGGCGGCTGATTGCTTGGGAGCCGACGAAGACGTCCACGACGCCGATGGCGTGGGTTCTGATGGCTGTACCGGGCGCGGAGGCGAGGGCGCTGATCGCGCCGACGTTGTGGCGGCTGACGGCTTAGAATCCGACGACGACGTCGACGGGCGTGGAGGCTGGTTCCCGCACCGGGGTGAGCACGTGGAGGACGTAGCAGTGAATAGCGGCACCTCTGGTGTGGGCGACGAAGTGCCGATGGACTGTCATCGGCTCTACGGGATTGCGGACGCGGACTTAGTCGCGCAGGACAGCGAGGACGAGGCGGGCGCCGGAGGGGACGGCGCTGATGGGGCTTGTGGCCGAGTGTGTGAGCCGCACTTGCGCCGTCGCCCTGGAGGTCTAGGGGAGTTTTTGGTTCAGGCGGCGGTCGATGACGACGCCATCGTGACCATGCTGCCGTCATCCGAGCTGATTGACGTCGTGCTCGGCACCGTCGAGCACGCTCCCAACTCTCCCGCCGCAACAGTGCTGCGGGACAAGACCAACGAGGACATCATCTTGCTGCAGTTGTTCTTACTACGGATGCGCACCCCGGCATTTCTTTCATGGGCCGGTCGTGACGGTGTCTTGCTACGCGACGTCGCTCAAGCGGCAGACCGCCTGCTCCACTGTCTGACCTGCGCTTTGCGAAAGCTGTCTAGGGCTGTGGGAGCGCGCATCTGATTGCTTGGTTGTTTTTATGGGGTCCGGGGCGTGGCTGGTCGTAGCGCGGCGATTCAAGAAGGGGGGGGCCATGGCGGGCGCAGTGGGACGCGGGCGAGTGGATTGGCTTGGTGGCTCCTTAGTAGCACAGTGACCATTTTTTGGTATGCGGTTCTGCATGGAATGCGAGGGCATGGATGTCAGGGCGTGGCGAGGCAGAGTGGGGGATTGCTGTGTTGTAGAAAAACAGCTACGGTTTTGGTCCTGTGGTCCTGGATGTGGCGTTGCGGGATTGAGCAACGTAGCGCACCAGGGACTGGACGGGCATGGCGAGGCGTTGTGAGCAGTCATCTTGTGTCTTCTCGAGTCAAAGGTCACCGCCATCTTCTTGTCGGCTTACTGTGAGGACATTAGGGGAGATTGCCCCACCCAGCGCACTTGCACAGCCCCCGGCGATCAATTGTGGACAGTTGCCGCATATCTCTGCTCTGGGAGGCGCTACAGGCTGTTGCGCTTGCCTTGTGAAGCGCACAGCGGAGTGATTCCGCGCCCGCCATGTCCGGGGCTAAACGCGTCGCATTCAGACGCTTGGGGAGGTGTAAGGACAGTTCTGACGGGTTCCAGGAAATATATAACGCAGCCATTTGAGGTTAAACAGGTCGAAAACCGTCGAGTATGGTGTCGTGCTGGGGGGGTCCGCAACATCTTGCGGTCAAAAATCGACGATTCCGCCGGTTGCGTGCGACCCCCCTTTAAGCACCACAGCGCCGCCACCCCGGGGTGGCACGCACCGAGGCCGTGTTTGTTGCGCTGTGCACCCTTTCTACTGGGCGGATTTGAGATTATACAGTATGTGGACTCTTTGTCTTACTGAATGAGACTTGCGTGGACTCTCTGACATTTGGGACTGTATGAGATTTTTCGTGGACTCTTGTGTCGTACTGGACCGGTCGGTTCTGGACCCAGCGACGGACTCACGGCAGCACCCCTGTCGCGATTGCCCGTGCCTGCGTGCGCCCCGGCCATCCGTGGACACTGTCAGGCAGACGGACGCGCCGTGGTTCCTGTAACCGCCTTAAGTGTTGCAAACAGGCGCTCTCCTCTCGTTCCGGGTTCCCCTGTATCACGGATATCATACCCCATCCTCGTCCCGTGTGCCCGCTCGCACATGCTCGGGCGTTTTGCGGCCCCACCGATCGCGCTTGGGTGGCTGTGCGCCTCCCCTTCTTCTCTTTCTTGCCCCCTGCCCCTCTTTCCCACTTCTACTTGAGCCGTTCCAGGAGCTGCTGGTTGCTCTCATGGCGTCTCAACCGAAGCGTCCATCTGCCTCTGCCAAGCAGGCCATCATAGAGTTGGTCAACTTCAAGATGGAGGGGGGCACCTGCATCCACACTGACGTCGCTTATCGTGTCATCGAAGGCGGCCACGAGGAAAATTACTTCTTGCGCTGTGCCGGGGAGGTGAGGCCCTGGGTGGTGAACCTGCTGAAGGTACATGAGCAGCACTCCATGGTGTCTGTGGACGGCCCACAGCCTGGTGAGCTCGGCGGCCGCCCGCTGTACTTCCATCCCGCCGAGGTGTTCCCGGCATTTTATGCGGACTTTACGGAGTTTAACCCGCTGCAGCTCAACCGGAAGTTCTATGTCAAGCGTCCGATGCTCTTTTATTCCGTTGACCCCGTCGCGCGCCGAACTAACAAGGCCTACGCCGACGCCGAGGTGCTCTATTGCGAGACGGTGCTGCGGCACAACGAGCACCCCAACATTGTTAAGTACCACGGGTGCATCGTAGCCGATGGTCGGGTAGCGGGCTTGGTGTTCGACCGCCTCGCCCTCAGCAAGTACTCGATGACGCTGCAAAGGCGGTGCGAGGAAAAGGGAACGCCGTTGAACGTGGACAACATCGTTGGACAGGTGCGAGCGGCGCTGAACCACCTGCACACCAACCTCTACGTGCGCGACAAAGAGGGCGATCCGATTCAAGTCGCCTACTGCCACAACGACGTCCACACGCGAAACATCATGGTCATCAAGGACGGCGACCGCGAGGTGGCCGTGCTCATCGGCTTTGACTGTTGTGCGCTGGCAGGAGCGCAGTTTGTTCTCAACGGGATCGTCAAGACAAGCAGCGTGGACAATGACTGGCGCAGGCTGAAACAGGTTGAAGACAAGCTGCGCACGGCGTTTCCGTGCACTGACCACACACCGAGTGATGTAGATATGTCCACAGTCTGATCATTTTCTGATCTGATTGTTGTAGTTTGCTTCGTTCACATACATCCACTATGAGCACTGGTCGGCGTCGAATGCATACAGTACATACATCCACTGTATGTAATTTTCGCATGCGCACTCTTGACGCGCGCGCCATGGTCAGGCCCCTGGTGGTCGACGCAGTTGCTCAGGGGACGGCGACGGGAGTCTGGTCGTGTGAGATGGCGCTGAGAAAACGGAGGGCATGGTCTCACTTCTTTAGTACGCAGGCGAGAGACTTCCTGTTGAGTCATGTCGAAGGAACCAAAATTGGTTCCGCACGACAGGCTCGCAGTCGTCGATGACCAGTCAAAGTCATTGATGACTGCGAGCGTGCCGTCGGGCTTGCAGAAAAAAGGCTGGCAGCTACGAATGGAATGTGAGCTTCTCCACTGGGGCGCCACGGATCCGGACGGACAAGATGAGAGCAGGATCGGGGATGCCCCAGCCGGCGCGGGGGGCTGATGCGATGGTCCAGACTACCGAGGGGAGTTTGGCGTGGAGCGGGCCTACCAGCCCACCGGGTTGGTGAGCACCTTGAGCGCGTCTTCCACGACCCGTTGCGTCGACCGGGGGGGCGCGACGCTAGTCGTGGTCAGCGGGACTTTCGACTCGGCGTGCACTGCCGGCACCGTCAGGGTCTTTGCAAACTCCCCCTGCGGCCGGCCGCCAGCCTACAAAGCCACACCGACGCGCTGCGCAGTGGGGCTTAGACCGTGTACCTTACGAATCTGATTATTCCGTGTCGCAGCCTGTTACAGAATGTCTACAGGCTGCTATATGGCTGCAGCAAGAGCTGTTTTCTGCTGGTATTCCGCTGCGTTTTGTGCTGTATGCAGCTATTTGGCAGATCATGTACAAGAAGATCTGTCTGAAACCTGCACATTCTCTGAAACCGTGCAGCAGTTTCTCTCCAGGGATTCTTCAGATTGTCTGTCGCAGGAATGTAGAAGGAGTGCACACTTCATGCGCTTTTTCTGCTGTGGGGCAGGTCCTGTATTCGCAAACGTTCACTCGCTCAACTGGGTGGGATTCTTTGCGACAAACCAAAGGACTGCAATGCATCCACTTCCGTCATGTGCCATGTCTCGTCGCCGAGTCTGTCACGGCCAAGTTCTTTGAAGGACACCACGATCGCTTCGGGCTGGTCAGCATAAACCAGTGCGTCTGTTGGCGTCATAGCGCGCCGCCGCCTACCGAGGAAGACACCGCCACGCCTCCCCATGCCTCAAGGGGTCACCATCTGCCGCGGTGTCGCCGCCACCGAGGCGGGCAAGTGCAAGCGCAAGCTGCCGTCGTCGCGGCTTTCCAACGGCTCGGACATGGAGGTACCATTGTCCTGCCTTGCGCCGCCCATACCGCCAGTGTTTTACTGTAGTGGAGCGGGCGAGCACCCCCGAGTCGGTGGTCTGGCACGGCTACCCGATGATTCTTGGTGATGGCCGCGGGAGACGAGAAGGCTGCAATAGAACAAGTGTTTCACAAGGCTGCAAACGAACACGTCTAATTTTGCATAGAGGTCAACCAAGTACAGTCCACTGCAATAGGACAAAAAAGCACACGTAGGGTGCAAGGCAAGCAGCACACACCCCTCAAGAGCGCTCAGTCAATCACCACCACCATGGGCTTCTCAACTTCTTCAGGATGTGCGGCGTACGTAGCAATCAAGAAGTCACCATGTTGGCCCTTCCTTTCGCCGTTGCGCGTGAGGTCGAGCTCCTTGTTTCACTGAAAGACAATCTCCACTAGTACAGGGGGCGGGGGAGCCGACTTGATGGTCGTCATCGTCATGGTGTCGTTTGGCTGGAACCCCAGGTCATCGTTGGTCAGGCCCATGACGCGCAAGATGGCGTCATGCATAGCCGACGGCACGCACCGGGGCGTTGACGGCCGTGGGGGGGGAAAAACGAGGGCAGCCTCAATGGCTGGCGGGGGCGGCCGACCGTGGTCCACAGTTGATCCTGCTCCAGCTCCATCAGCGGGTGACGACGAGTTCGAGCCCACAACGGACGACGGCACGATGATGTCGTTTGCGGCGGCGCCCGCCAAGGCGACTTCAGTCGCGGCGGCGCTAGGACCGTTGACGAGAGAAAGTTGACACGCGGCCAGAGAGGCGGGTGCCGCAGCGTCGGCCGCGCGTGGCGTCGTGGAGCCTGTCGCCGGGGGTCGATGGGTAGCACCGTCGGGTGACGACGAGGAGGCGCCGGAAAGCTCCGAGGCTGTCACACCTGGCGTGATGGCATCGGCGGTAGCAGGCATGGGGTTGGCAGCTACGACAGGCGCGGAGGTCGAGGCAGCGGCACGGGCGGCGGTGGCTTCAGCCACCGGCGCGGCATTCGCGGCAGCAACATGAAACGAGTGGCGGTCAGTCGGGGACGACAGGTCGACGGCCGTGTCAGAATATGCTGCAGTTCCTGGTCCTGCCGACGGCGAAGAGCGTGAAACAGGGAGAGAAGAAAAGATGTCCGAAGAGGGAGGCGCGCCGGACTGACCGCGCGGCTGCGTGCTGCCCCCCGCGTAAAGCTTCACGGAGGTGACGTAGGTGCCGCCCGCACCATCACGTGTGATCAGCTTCTTAGTGGTCAATATCCACCCCGGCTTGGGCCCGTCACTGAGGAGCGTAAAGGGGAACTGCACAATGACGACGACCCCGCCGTCGGCCCACACGTCGTGGGGAGCGACAGTGCGCACCGTGTAGTAGGGCTGCATGGCCGTAGCTTCAGCATTCACCTCCAGGATGCGCTCGGCTGCCGCTGCTCGCACTTCAGACATCACGAGGCTCACAGCTGGGGTGTGCATGCCCCTCACCGCCTTGGCAGCAATCCCTCTGACAGGACTACCAGGCGCTTTGGCGCCACCGGCCTTGACGCGTTTCTTGGGCGCCGGTGGAGGAAGGGCGGAAGCAGGTCGCACAACAGCCCCCGATGGAGCTTTCTCAGCTCGGCCCTTGGTCTTGTTGGCCCCAAGCAGCAGCTTCTTCCGCAACGCGACCAGCATTGCTGCCGACACTGGGTCCGGATCTGTTGACTTCGCCCAGTTGAATTTGAGCCCGGTCACGGACTGCGCGCCGGAGCCGGAAGACCAGTCCAGCACCTTGGCGTCCTCTTCCTCCTCTTCCGATGCCACAAGGACAGAACACAATGCCGGCCAGCGGAGCCCAAAGTTTGTGACCATCTTGGAAATGTGCTTGCCAATGTCAGCCGCCTCAGTTGCTGTGACGCCCGTCGGAAAGGCTGTCGTCGACATCGGCGACGCCAGCGACACATTGGTGCGGAGGCGGAAGTTACGGCAGAGGTAGTTGAACTTGAAGGCCGCGCCCGGGTTGGTCAGCTCCTTGACGGCGCCGATCATCAGGTGGCTGGGCTGGTTCATGACGTGCTTTGATGCCTGCGTTCAAGAACAAGTGAGCAAAAGGAGAAGAACGGCCGGCAGTTCGAGAATAATACAGGGAAACGTCAGAAAGGGGTCCCAGGAGAAAGCAGTTCAGACGCAACAAGACCGCCCACGGTCATAGAAACGCACTAAACAGTGAGCGGGTGATCATGTAGCGAGAGTACCATCGCTGTCGCTTCGGAAAGAATTCAAGGCCCGCGGAGGCATGCACACGCACACCCGCCAGGGCTCCACGCCACAAGAAAGCAGAAAACAGCGACGTACCACCACACGGCCCTTAATGTCTATACAGGAAGCATCGACCCCTAAGGCCTTGGCAAACACCGTCGCAAACTCCTTCTCGTCCGGTACCTCGAAGAGATGGTGCAGATACTGGGCGAGGGCACCCGTGTCTTCGTTGGAATGCTCCCCGATGACGTTGCGCAGCTTCATGGCGACGTGGAGGATGAACAAAACAGGGATTGTGCAGCCGCTGCCGACGTTCTTGGGCGTGACCTCAATGAACAGACGTAAGAGGAGGGAGAAGGACTGGTCCGGCTCCATCGCTATGCAAACACACGAAGCGCGAGAACGACGGTGGATAAAGCCAGGCAACCAACTCACAGCACAACCAAGTGCGCGTCAGTCGCCTTCATCATCCCGCAGAAGTGACGCCGACACCTTCTCTCCAAGAGGCAATAGCGAATAGCGTCACCCAGCCGCCCGCCCCCGCAAGCCACGGCCGTCCAAAGAGCCCGCAGGCCACGGCTACCTGCCCCCCACCTGTAGAGGTGTAACGAACGTACCTTCTGCTTTGAGTAGCAGTCTTGGTCAGTGCAAGTGGTCTCAGTCCGAGTGTGCAGCTCCGAGCCACTCCCAAGGCGTCAGGATTGACGGCCCGCACGTTGACGGAGGCACGTCTTCAGCAGCTGCAGCGTCGAGCGTCTCTGGTTATGATAAGCGAAAACACCGACGCCCCCAAAAGAGCCCCCGCAGGGCAGCAGGCCCCAACTGCTGTCGTATACATAGGCTCGTAGCAATGGCCGCCGTAGCGGCTCCAGCCGGGTGCGCAGCTCTGCTGCAACATCTGCCTCGGTCCTCGGCAACGGCTCAGCATCTCTGCCGCGAGCAACCCGCAGCTGTCGGGCAAAACCGCTCTGACGGCGGTCGAGCACACTCTACAGACATGTGGGGCTGCATCAGCAGCCGCAGCGTTGTCGGCTGCAGTGGCAAGACGTCCTTCAAATTCAAGTGTCGAATTTTTGTCCAGAGCAGTCTCCGTATTTACGAGTGCTGTCACCTCCAGCGGTCTGTCACGGGGTCTGTGGACAGTGTCGGCACCAATTGGAGGCTATGAGAGAAATTTCTTTCTGCAGGACTTACGGCGACGCGCTTGTGCATGACGCAGCTGTCACAAGTCGATACCACGAACCTCGAACTGTAGCTGCACTGCCTATTCGCATCTGCAGAGCTGCGGAGAAGCTGCAGCAGCTGCAGTGCAGTGTCTTCTTCAAGCTCTCGCTCGCGACGGCCGTCGTGGGCTCGCTCGTCTTCATCATCTTCCTTGGCTCTCGTCCACTTTTCTTCCCCCTTTTCCGCCGCTCTCCTTCCAACTTTATGCCTTTGCCCTTCTCACGGCCCGTCGACGTCGGCGTCTGCAGCCCAGCCGCCGCCCGACGTTGTTGGGGTCGGATGTGACTGCGGTAGTGGGGGGGGGCGGATACTCCGCATCTACGGAGAGAGATAGCCGTGGGTGAGAGTGACCTGGTCGCGGCGCTGCTATGGGTGGGCAGCAGGGCGCCGCTTACGCCGGCCGCGGAGCGGGCAACGCGCCCCTGTAGCCGGTTGAGGACCCGCCCATACTGAAACTTGCACGACACAATTTGTGTTCCAGGACCCCAGCCAAGTGCGCAACGAACGAGACAACTGTTTAATGGGCCGGCACCCAGCACCGCCGTGCACCCCCCGACCACACACCTTGCACCCCCCACGCTCCCCTTCTCAGCGCCCCCCCGTCTCCAAACCCGCCTGGCGGGAACTCGCTCTGCCGACGGCATTCCCACGCTCCGGACCACGACGATTGTGCGGCGCGCGTGGCCACATGCCCAACACGAGTCACAGAGCACCTAGGCCGCCCCGTCGCGGCGCATACGCAGGTACAGTCCGTCACCCGCGGATGCTCGCCACGGAAACAAGGCCGAGACCCACACACGCGACGTGCAGGAGGATGCGCGGGCTACCGCACGAGGAGCACACCGACTCCCGATCAACAATGACCCTGTCGTCCACGGGACTGCGTGGCTACGAGAGTGGTGACTGACGAGTCAATACAAAGAAAGCGAAAGAGGTGCTTGGGGTAGCAGCTCAAGACGCACGATGAGAAGAGAGCCATCCTCGAGGAGCAGGAGGTACGCTGAGAGCAGTCGGGCAGACGAAACGCACGAGACAGATGTCATGTGTCTCCCTATGCGGTGGGCAAGGAGCTGCGTAGAGCTGCGTAGTGCATGTGTGCACCGTGGTCGCATCAAATCGATAACTGGCATCGCATTCAATTATCAACTGGGCCCAGAGAGATTACTCGGCGGACACTGGGTTGAAACTCCACCGGCGTAAGCTGGGAGCTAATTCTACTAATCACACACATAGGCTCTGTTGAGCATCTAATGCCGTTGATGTATCATATACGGCCGCAAAACGGGCTTGCAAGACACGGTCGGCGGATGAGGAGTGTACTGTTAGAGAAAGAATAGGGTCTTTCGGCGTCCGGCGCTGCCTGTGTAGAAAACTATGTTGATTGAGCAGGCTCAATGGATATGTTTCATCGTGTACCTAAAGCCTTTTGCAATCGATTGTCAGCACTCAAAGGGGGGCGTCCAATTCATGAGACCACGTGCTGCGGCCGCTGTCAGTACAAAACGCAATGCTGACGCATGAGTCGCGACGGCCGTCGTCGCGACCACGACCGCCACCACTGTCACCGACCGTCACCACTGTCACCGACCGTCACCACTGTCACCGACCGCCACCACTGTCACCGACCACCATCACTGTCACCGACCGCCATCACTGTCACCGACCGCCACCACTGTCACCGACCGCCACCACTATCACCGATCGCCACCACTGTCACCGGCCACCATCGTCGTGCGCTGTGACGACCACCATCGACCGCTACTCTCGCGGTGTGGGTGCTGCTCTGTGCGCGCGTTTTCCGGCGCGTTCTCTTCGCAACTGTGCGAGCGTAGGTTGTCTCGGTATATACATCCGTACGTCCGTCTGTCTGCCAACGTTGACAGTGTGAATGTCGCTGGTTGCATTGCTACTTGCGCTCGTGACTCGTGCCGCTCCTTTCAGCACTATTTCTGCTGCATGCTGCACGGGACCGTGTAGGCCGTTTGGCAGAGAAGCGAGGTCATCACTGTCTGCAGTTTGGAATGTTACACAATCTAACTGTCCGAATGCTGCCATTGCGCTTGTTGTCCATTCTTCTCACGGATGTCCAGGGTAGTGTAAAAAGCGGGAGACATGTCGGAAGGCCCGCCGGACGACGTGCGGACATGGCGTTCGTGGGCCAACCAGCAGCGGACGGCCCGTCCAGCTGCAGTGTGGCAGCCGCAGCCGCTCGCTGTGCCTGACAATGACGGCATCGCTCGCCGCAGGTTGGCGCGAGAGGTCGAAGTGCGCCGCCTGGAGAGCTCAAGTGGCGGGGAGTACCATGAGGTTTCTTCCATTCTGGACACCGACTTCTCCGCATTCTGTGGCCCGCACGGGACCCCCCCTCGCACGTACGACGTCATCGTGGTGGATCCTCCCTGGGCGGACGAGGGCGGCAGCTTCGTCGTCAAGGACCTGTGCCGCATCCCCTTCAAGACGCTGGTACCGAGTGGCGTAAGTTGTGTGTGGGTGCACGGCGCCGTCTTCGCGGCGACGGTGCTGTCCATGCAGAGCTTGGGCTTTCATCTCATCGACAGCATCTGCTGGGTGCTTCAAGACGAGCGCGGCGCCGGAGTGGTGCATCGAGTGGTGCGGGGCAGTGACCTGCGGGAGAGCCATGTCACGCTGCTCATCTTTCAAGGGATTGCCAACGAACGGGGGGGCGCGGTCTCTCTCACGCCGCTATCGTCGGACGTGATCATCGAAAGCCAGATGTGGCGTCGGGCTCGCGTCAGCCCTTTGTCCCACAACGTCCGCGTCAAGCCGGACTTTGCGTATGATGCTGTTCGTCTCATGGCTTCAGCCTCACCTTGGACTAATTTGTTGGAGCTTTGGGGTCCTCCTGGGGAGCCACGCTTTGGGTGGACTGTGTTCGTCGAGCGTTGAACGCGTGGTGCTGTACCTCTTTTGTCGAGCATTCCAACAAAATTTTCCGAAGAACACTGGGGTCCATGGCCGGCGTACGGTCTCGAAGCCACGCCACAAATCGGACTTCGACAAAAACAGCAGCCGCCAGGCCTCGTGCACTATCGGCCTCCGGTGACGTTCACGGCGGATGCAAAGCCCGACCATGCCGAAGACGGTAAGTTGGTACGCACTTGGAACAGGAGACAGGGCTCAACCAAGGCAGGAGATCAGCTTTAAGAGATGACAGAGGAGATTCGGATGCTACTGCAACTCGCCCACACTACCGGTCTAATTCGACGCGTGCCCGTTATGATGGATGCAACAGAGGAAGTTGTTCTCCGCCTCTTCGGCGGATGCGGTGGAGGCCATCGCCTGCGTCAGCTGACACTGCAGGTTGAGTAGGATGCGGCTGATGTAGACGTGTCGAACGGTCAGCAGGTGGCGTTGTCCTTCGAAATGCGGCGCCGCCCTCATTGAGTGGAAGCCAGTACTGGTACATCAGGAGGCCGTAACGCAGAAGAACACACAACGGCAGACACAGGAAGAGTCGTTTCCGGTGGAACCGGCGGAGAGGCCGAAGGCTGCTGCAAGATTGGATGATTGGCTGGATCCGGTCGCAACACCAGTACCCCTTTGATGTATTGGCGGAAGTCCTCGCGAAAGGCACCGTCAGTCGTCCATGGAGGACGGAGAATGCGCGACGCCTCCCTTCCAGTAGGAGCCCGGCCCAACGCCCCACCTGCTATCGTGTGCATACCGTCCGAGAAGCCGGGCCACCACACCGCGTCTAGAGACGCCTCGGTATGGAACGGCCCGCTTGCAGAAGGCGGCCTTCCATGCACCGATGACCCGGTGCCGGGCACAGCTGACGCCGCCACTGGCCCGGTGGGAATATCCGGCACAGTCGAAGAGGATTGGGTCTCCGCGACGCTGGACGCTGCAAATGCCCCGACCCCAGCTGCTAGGGCCGCCGCATAAAGCTCCGGCCACGGCCGGCCAGGGTTGGAGCCAGTAGGGCCACCCGAAGAGAGAGGCTGCGACACCCCGGCTACAGCAGCTTCACGCGTGGCCAGCTGCGCCAGCTTACGCCACTCCTCTTGGCTTGTTCCACTGGAAAACGGAGCCGCAGCTGCGACGACAATGTGGGTCCAAGTCGGTCCGACTGGCCGATAACCCGCCAACCGCGAGCCGGCAACGCACGTCGCGGCAGTGCCCATGGCCGTTGCGGCCGCGACAGCGGCTCCTCGTGCAGCCGCTGTTGTAGCCATCAGCGCGGCAGGTGGTCGCATGTCCTCCTCACGGCCGCGCACACGGCCGGGGTTGTCACACAGCGGCTCCGTTTTGATGATAACCCAATATTTACTGGAACCGCACCCACTCGCGTCGTTGACGCAAGTGCTCGCGGCGGCAACCGCCGGTGCGCTACGTCCCGACATACGGAACGCCTCGTTGTCGCGCGGCGCTTGCCCCCAGCTCCTCGTCGCACCTCTAGTGGGCGGGTCAATGAGACGTGGGGCCATCCAGTGTTCGGAAGCACGACCGGTGCCGGAACCAGGATCCACAAAATGGCCTGCGGGCGTAGCAGGGACGCCGGAAGAGTCCAACGGGGTCGTCACAGTGTGCACTACAGCGTCAGCAGCGAAGAACGCGCCTAGCCATGCGAAATTGCCGACAACAGCGTCAGTGGTGGTGGCAGGAACGGCGAGCAGGCGGATGTCTGCTTCTTCGTTGGAGGAGCCTGAAGGGAGAAGCGCCAACGACCGGCGGTCACAGCAAGCGCGAGGTCGCCGGTTGGCGTCAACCTGGGGCGGTACTTGTCCACCAAGCGCCTCGCCATCGAGAGACGCAACATCGACGGGTGAAATGGCCGCTGCAGCGGCAGCCGTAGGGGAAGTCGCTGGGGCGCATTCGACGTCAGGATCCAACAGAAGAGCGTCTCGAAAGGATCAGTTGCCGTCTTGAGCAGAGGGGCCGAACAGCAGCTCTGCAACGGCCCCGTTCCACGAATACCTCCAGGCGTTCGGGCATGCCCCGGCATCCTCTGCGAGCCGAGCACTGCCGTCACCGCCACCACGCTCACAGGCGCGCGCTGCTTGGTCGCGGGGCTCGATGGCGGCACGCGGGTCCATAGCCCCTGACCCGTCGCGCAGATGAGCGTGCGGGAGCCGCTGTGGTGCCCCGTCGTCCAGTCCGCCGGCGGAAAGCAACCGTCCGCGTTGTTGAGGCATGCTACGAAGCGTTCAGTGTGGCCACCAACGACGCGAGGGCAGCCGCTCCCACCGAAGAGCCGACCACAGACAGCAATGGGTTTCCGGCGTCGGCCGCCGTCTCAGCGCCAGTGGCCGCCGCCGACAACTGGCAGATGGCGTGCAAAGTACTCCGCACCGCAGAAAACACCGTGGCCGCAGCCACCTCCCCAGACGGCGGTGGAGGCCGCAGGAAACACGAGGGATGACACAAATGGGCGCTGGGGCGAAAAAGCAGCCCCTGCCGCCGTGCAGCCGAGGATGAGGCGCGATTTGTACTCCAGCTCGTGCCGTCGAGTCGCCAACGTCCTGCTCATCAACTACGAAAGGAATAGAAGCAGAACGCGACCTGTTATGAGTGACAGCGCGTTGCAAAGGTCCAATGCGCTCGTTTGGAGAAGGGTAAGAAATCTCTCCCGGTGTCGTGCCTCTCATGCTGCATCGATAGCACCATGCATCGTGTAAATAGGGAACCAGGTGGATCCAACACCTGCGTCTCTCGACACGCTGCAGACGAGACGAAGGCAGACATCCGACCTATCCACATGAGCAACGGCCCGTGTGCACCACCAAACGAGAGAGTCAACGGAAATCACAAAGGCGCAAGAAAAGAGCAGCAACGTACGGCGAACAACACATCAAAGAGTGATGAGTAGGACATACCCACAGGGCCCGTCGACAAGACGCATCGTGACAGAGGTTTCCCAGCATGGTGGCGCAGTAATGGAGGTGGCCGCAGTACAGCTGCAGCCACAGCTGTACAGTATTCATCACAATGGCGTCCCATGAATGACACGAGGGTGGGGCACTGTGCATTGTCAGTCGTGACAGAGTGACCGCGTGAAGTCGAACCCGATGCTCATGGAACTGGATAGGATTGCTCGCGAAAAACTTCCTTCAGGTCGAGAAAAGTGCAACAGAACCGCCAAGGACGCCGCACAGCGTCAAACTTTGGGGTAGGAAGCATATGTAGCTCAAATTTTCTCTAATAGGCACGTTACTCAGGGTTAGGCTGGACTAAACTCGTAGCGACCCCGCCCACGAGAACTGAAGCAGCATACAAAGCCGACAATAGCTGTGCTCCTCCGACTGGGGGCAGTTCATGTGCAAACAATGTGTAGTCGTCTCGAATGGACTTGGAATGGCCCGGGACTCTGGACGTCACTCACATCCGCCGAGCGTTGGAAGCGTCACGGCAGCCGCTGACACCAGTGCGACAAGTGACTCGAGGTCTGCGGTGCTGAGCCGCTGACCCATGAGGGAAGAGCGGTTCTTATGCGTGCTTTAGCAGGACGGCACAGACTCTTCCTTTGCCATCACGACGCTGTACGTCTCCCTCCTGGTTGTAGCCCTACATCTGAGCTGATCGTCAGGTATGTGCTTGGCCGCGACAACGTGGGTGGCTCTCCCCCTGTTGCCGTTGTCGCCTCCGGGTCGTACATGCAGCTTTCCGCCGTCCACATGCCATCTGCCGCTGACGGGCAGCCCGTGTGCCTTGCAGTGTCCGCCTCGGCGTCAGGGGATTTGACTTCGGCGTGTGCCGTGCGCTTTGGCGCCACGTAGGCGCTGGCGGCCGTGCCCTGTGCCCCCACCGCATGGAGCGGGTGTAAAGCGTGGCCGGGGGTGGGAACCAAGGTGGGCCTCCCCGTCTGCGCTCCTTGGGGATGGGGCAAGATGCAGGCGGTACGACCCTCTATGGCGGGGGAGGCGCTGCCTTGTGCTCCACCGACTGCAACAGCTCGCTCACGGGGGCCAGCAACTGCGACCACCCTCCGCGTCGACATGTGCTCGGGTCCCAACGTTGTCGTTGCCATTGCTGCGGATTACGCTCCGATTGGGAGCTTATCATGGTCGGTTCTGGCCCAGACCAGAAATTGCGTTTGATGCCGATGTCACCTCCCCGGCGGCGCGCTAGCGTCGCGCGCCCCCGACACCACGAGGGTGGTTGCCGCTGTCTCTGCCCCAGCGTTGGGCAGCCAGGCGAGGCCAGCAGGCGCGGAAGAGATGTACTTGACTAACACATCTTCGTCTTTAAGCTCCCTTTGTTGTTAGCTGGAGCAGAGAGGTTTCCTGGTCATTTTGCGCAGCAGCGCCAGGTGGACTGCGTCACTGCCCGTGCCGACGCGCTCGGACATCTGCGAGCGGGCGCCCCATCCAAGCACGTTCTCTGACATGGGCGGTCTCGACGTCTCCCCCACTTGCAACACCATATCCACCTCGGCGCACTCATCGTATGGGGAATGCGGGTGTCGTTCTATGTACTGCCATGGCTACTCGGTTTGTGTTGTGCTCGTTTCCTTTTCCTCTCTTTCTTTTACTGCTTCTTCGTCAGAGCTTTTGTCGTGCATAGCATGCGTCCAGGTTCTTATGCACGTTTTTGTGACGTGGTACTACCGTGTTGCACGCAATGGATGGCACGACAACATTGTTTCGGGTACGGTGGAATTTTCAGGCATCATACGTCTTACTTCTCACATGGCACACCCTCGCCAATGGACACCCACCCATCCCGCAAGCTGTGACCAGAAGCAAACAACTCGAGGCAGTGGCCAGCGCCAGCGGCGGCCTCTGCCATGCAGTAGAGCTGCTCAAGGTTCTCAGTTCGTGCGGGGACCGCCGTCGTCGTCAGCACATCTCCGTAGCATCGTACAGCATCCGCGCGGGAACCCTTTCGGGCCACCAAGCACGTCTCCTTGGCGGGCCGGTTCTTCTTGTTCTTGGCCTTGCTTGTATACAACACGGACATCTTGACCAACGTCAGGTTGCCCACGAGCGTGTAGTCCCACTCCTCCTCCAGGGTCTCGACAGCGAGTGCGACTTTGGTCACGGACACCCACAAAAACAGGTAGCCGTGCTGCTGCAACGTGGCCATCGGCAAGCCCCGAAAGTCATCGTCCGTCAACGGCTCGGACGCCTCATTCTTATAAGGGGCCTTCTTCACGTCGTGAGCGGTCCACGGGAAGTTGCAGATGATGGACTGGAAGTTTCCCACTGCAGCCATGAGTTTGTCAACGTCAAACGTACGGATGTCGGCCCGGATGGGTAGGCAATTGCTAGGTAGGCGTCTAGGAGTGTAAAAAGGCACACATCCCAGCGTTGTTGTACTCGCTCCGGCGTCGCCCACGCGCAGCGGGATGAGAACCTTTTGGGAGGCGGATGCTGGCGAGACAAATCGACGCTTCAGCGGAAGCGACGCGGATGGTGCGCGCGCCGAGCGGGCAGGTACAGTGGGGCGGGAGGGAGACGAGCTTCTGGGGCGGCGGATACCGACCCGAATGGACCGCCCCACGTTCTTCTTAAGCGCCTCCATGGTGAAGGAGGAAGTCGATGTCCGGAGAGTCGTCCTTGACGATGCAGGCACGACGGTTTCGTACCGCGGCCGTGGCGGCGACGGCCGTCGCTGCTGCAGCTGCAGCTGGCGGCAGGCAAGAAGAAGACGCCCTGCCTCGTCGTTTCCTCGATTGGTTTGCGGGACTGGGAAAGCTTCCGAGTCCACTGAACATGACCAAGCTGCAGTGGCCGGCTGACAATGACTCCCGCAGAAACAGAGCCACGGCCGCGGCCTCTATGTGGCAGTGGGCCCAACGGGCCCTCGCCCTGGCTGTGCGGGTTGGCGGGCGTGGCCAGCTGGCCAGGCCCCCTAATCCGCAGGGATTGGTACCTCCCAGGAGAGTATGCTCGCAGCCGCGACCGCGGTGGTGGCCGCCTTCATTGGAACACTCTCATAGTGCCCCATCGTGCGCACCATGCGACGTTCATTGTGGTTGATGGAGAAATCATCGATCCGACGCCGAGATTATTTCCCTCAGGGCTGATGATTTCCTAAGCCGGAACAACTCCCATGAAGTTACTCGTCTCGGACAGACTTGGGCCATGTGGTGGTACTGACTGAGTCGGCTGCTGTCGTACATGGACCGTCCAGTGACACTGGACTCTGAGGCAGAAATTTCATTGGCCTTCTCCGGAGAATGTACAGCACTTTTGAGCTCGATTTTCACCGTCCTTGTGGCAAGTAGATTCGGCGAACCCGACCGTCCGATTCCACCGAGGTTGGTCAGATGTCCAGTTCTGCGACACCTTGTTGGAAAGAGAGACGATCTTGACGTGTGGCGGCACGCTGCCAGCTGGCAGCGCTGCAGCGCGGGTTGTGGCCGCATGTTGTAGCTCTCACACAGGATACGCGATGCCCAAGCGGGTCCGGTCCCCCTCCGCTCCCGCTCCACTGAGCGCCAGCTGCAGTAGCGCTGTGTTGGATGTCTCCTGGCCGGCATCCATCGCGCAGGTGCCCCCAGCGGCATCACCGATGCATCCATGCCACCGATGGCAGCATCGAGTTCATTCACGAGCCAGGGACAGGCCCCCCACTGCCAAACAGCAGCAGCCGCACAGCGCTGCTGTTGCTCTGGACGAGGAGGAGATCGAATGTGAAATCGGTGGCAGGCACCGCCGTCGCGGACAGGGGAGCGTGCGTGATGACTGCGGCGCTGAGGCCGGAGGTGGAGCTCCCTGGCACGCAGTAGAGGGGGTGGGGTCAGGAAGAGGGAACCAGCAAAAAGCTTGGGAGAAAATCGAAGGACATTCTGATGGTACCAGGCAGGTTGGCTTTTTCTGACTGACGGCTCGCGGGCACACCGCCGATGAGGCGGTTGGGGCTCCACGTCAGCCACGGTTCATGACAGGACATCGCTACAGCATGGCTTTGGTGCACACAGAAACAAATAACAGCATGCACGGAGCTAAATTCAACTAGCCCATCACTGACTACGGGGGGGGCCCGGGCACCCACCGTCAGCTGAAGCAGTGCTTGTTCCGCTCTCGGATTCAATGAGCACCGCCGGACAGCGGAACGCTCGGCTGTGAAAAGTGACTCGAGTATCCAGCGGTGGGTCTTTGGGGGTCTTTCAACAACTTCGAAAGAAGCCACTGGCTCGAATGGCCGGTAAAGCCGACACCAGAATCCAACGAGCCACTGTCTCGGGCCCCACGAGCGATTGGCGGCGGCCACTTCACCTCTTCTTGTCGCTCGCGCGTGCCCGCTCCGCTCGTACAGCTGTTCGATGCGCTTATAGCTGCCAGTTGCTCTCGGATGGCTTCTGGTGCCGACGTGCTGCTTCTGTTGAGCTGCTCTGGCCTGGTGCCCCCCTCCAACCGACCGACTGTCCTGCTGTCTGATGCATGTCGTCCGCGGTACGACCTCTATCCGACAGTACGTCTCGCGGCGCCTGCGGACGTCGTGGCTGCCCTCTGGCGGCCGAAGGCGGCGTCGTTGGCTCGTTCCCAAACGTGCTCCTTCCGTGGAGGGGGCGGCGGCTGGGGCGGGACGACTGGCGCATCACCAGGGCGCGCGTATCCGTGTGCGCATTGGCAGTGGGGCACCCACTGGGCCGAGACGGGCTGGGAAGCCCACGTCGCCTGTGCTGTGTGGTGCAAAGGTTGACGTTCACTCGCCCGCGGTGGCGGCGCTCGCTTCCCGAGTTGCGCGCCGCTGTTCTGCGGCGGGCGCTGTCGACGGGCGTTGCATGTGGCTGCTGGTGGCAAAACTCTGAGCTGCACCGTGTGCTAGATGAGTGTCGCACACCATGTCCGACTCTGATTCTAGAGCAAGGGCCAGATTAGGCCAGAGCGACTCAACCTCGGATGGAGATGGCCCGGCGGTGCCTCCCTCAGGTGCCGCGTCCTCAGCGGTCCCCGCGTGCAGCCGAGGTCCCTCGGGACGGTTCGGACGGAGCATGCGACGTTGCCGGAAGCGCGTTCCGTGTCCGTTTGCCGTTATTGAGCTAGAGGAGGACGAGCCCGTCGCTTGCAAGACGTTCGCGTTGTCATCCGAGCCCAGCGCCTGTGCAACGCGTACCCGGTGCAGTGCGCATGGGGGCACCCGTTGTCGGCTTTGGCGCATTCGTGGACCAGTTCTTGGGTATAGCACCGACGCGGAGACGCTATCGTCAATCTTCATTGTGCGGGCGGCGTTCTGGCTTCCGATTGATGAGGTTTACGCCCGGGCAGTGCCTCTTCTGGCGTCCAAGTGCTACAAGACCACTCGCGAGTCGTACGAGTCAGTGCGCATTGTCGCGCAACACCACCGACCGGCGCTTGCCGACGACGGCCGCCTCGGAACTGACGGCTGTGACCGCGGGAGCAGCGGCGGTACTGGAGACAGCGGTCGTGGTGACGCCGGTGATGGTGACGCTGGTTGTGGTCGGAGCAGTGGCGGTGGCGGCAGTATGTGCGGCGGTGACACCACCGCGGCCGTTTCCTTCTCTTCTTCTTTTCGAGGCTTCGACGCTAGCCTCCCCCTATGCGACCCGCACATCAAGGTGATTTTGAGTCGCGCGAAGGTCGCCGTCCGAGCTGCCCGTAACCGGCTGCACAAAGGGCACGTCGCCATTGTGGAACATCGAGGGGCTCTAGGAGATCCCGTGTACAAGAAGGCCGTGAAGCAGGCATCTCGGTACGGCTCTGTCGGAGCCATCAGGGATTACCGCAAGAAGGGCGGCGATGCGCTGCGGCAGCGATGGAGCCAGCTACTGGATGGACACGCGGCTGGGGACATCCATCGTATGCGAAAATGGTTAGAGCATGGCACCAGAGGACCCGGCGGTCGGGCGACACGGCTGCGCCTCGCACGGGGCATGACGCAAATGCGGCTACTGCCGACTAGAGAGCAGCTACGGACGGAGCGATGTGTCGCGCTGGACGCGGATGGCGTACCTGGACACTTCCTGTTTACAACCTCTCCGCTGGGGAGATTGGAGAGATGGGACTATGTTGTCGGGTCCAGCTCGGATGGGCTCCGGCGGTACCAAAACAAGTTCAAGGAGGAGCGGCGACTGAAGAGCCACAACAACAAGTATTGGGACGCTCTTCATCGGTCGCAGACGGCCGGGGACGAATCGGAGCAGGAGGATGGCGGCGTCTACATCAACAACTCAGACTCTGAGACGGAGGGCTGCTACGCCCCGATGGAGACGGACCCAGTGCGATTGGAGGAGATGCTCCTAGACGCCGACTCGTTTGTGGAAGACATGAAGGGCGGCAACGAGACCAAGGTGGTGGCGGTTGGCTTTGACGCGATCGCAGCGCTGCAGGCCGCCCTCGACCAGGCGGTGCGGGTGGGCACCACGGTTGCTGACTTGCAGGGCGGCCCGCCGATGGTCATAACCTTTGCAGCGGATGGGGGAACTGTGCGTCGAAAGGAGATAACCGCCTTTACCGCATCGTTGTCGCTTCCATGTCTCGAGAATGGCCGCACCGACCTGACCCCTATCATCTACTGCTTGTCGGGAGAGAAGAGAGTCGGACGGGATATTGCGTCGTACATCAACGGTGTACTCGTCGACCTTTTGTCACATTCTTTCAGCGTGCCCGTGGCTCCTGCTTCTGACGGAAGTGACTCAGCTCTTGAGCGCCAGCGGCTTGTGTTACATCCGACTCTACAAGTGTGTGGTACGTGTTTTTTCTCGGTTGTCTCTTGTTGTGCTGCACGTTGCTCAGCGAGAATTTGATGTCGTACGACCAGCGACGTGCGCACCGGGTCTGTGACCGGAGGCACGGGAGGGCGAGCGTAACGAGGAGCCAACTGGAGCGACCTCATGCTGACATTCTTCTCTTCATGTGTTCTGCTTGTTTCCGTTTCCATTCTTGCTTTCAGGCGACTTTTCAATGCTTCACTACCTTTGCGGGCTGACGGGAGGCAGAGACGATGGTCGGTGCCCGTTTCGTGTCGGCTGTCGGCTTGAAAAGTTCTTGCGCCCAAGCTTCCATCTCGGGGCCGAGGCCGATCGACCACTCGACGTTATTGCTGGTCAGTGGGAGCTTGCTGTCTGGACAGTCGCCAACTACTGTGCTCTCTTTTCGGATGACGTCTCCTCCGTCGGTGGTGAGGTTCATGTGGCTTGTCCGACCTGTGGACGGCTCATACCCTTCTCGTCGGAGGTTGTGGAGGGCAGCGGCATCGTCTTCTGTCGTGCTTCCCACTGCTTGGGCGCCGACAAGCCCGTCCGCATCCTCAAGAGCATCGCGGAGACCACCTTCAACGAGGTCATCAATGCGGCTCGCCGGCTGGCCGGGGGTGTGCGAGGTTATCCCATCCTTCTCGATTTGGACGTCATGTTACAGGCGCCCGTGCTGCACTGCACGGGCACTGTCGCCAAGCGCGTCGTGTTGTACGTGCTGGCGTGCCTCCCAGAGCGCCTCCGTGTGATTGCTAAGCGGATATTGCTCGCCATCATGGGCAAGGGAAAGATCACCGGCCTCTACCTCCGCGAGTTTCGTGAGCTCGTCGCCCTCTTAGTCGCCTCTCCCGACCTACTCGGATGCAAGCTCGACCCGGTTTTCGTGCTGCTGCTACAGCTCGTCCAACTGCTCAACGCGTCGTGGCGGAGCGCCCTTACGGATGCCACGGCGCCCGAGCGGAACGGTGCGGCGGCTATTATGGAGTTGACAGCCTTCTTGATTGGTCCCCTTTACGAGGAGATCAAGCCCCTGGACCCAGAAACCAAGAACTCCAAGGTTTTGAACCTCTACCTCCACGCACCGATTGCACATGTGCGAGCCCAGGTGGGAGCGGCTCGCGAGGACGTTGCCTACGTTTCTGACGACAACATTGAAGGGCACATCCGCGGCATTGGCCGGTACCTGTACAACCACGCCAACAACGCCTCCCAAGCGGAGCTTTTCTGTAATATGGTCGCCATGCGCAAGGCGAACCTGGGCTTCTCCACCCCCCGCTCTCACCCCTCCTCAATGGTCTACACCAAGCACATCCTAGTGTGTACCTGCTGGAAGACACTTGGCCGCGACGGCCTGGCCGATTTCAATGCCATCCGACAGTTGGCCACGGACGACTCCGACCTGTCGCTGGAGGAGGACACCGACACGAACTGCCTACGCATCACCCTTCCACTGCACGACAAAGTCGACGCAAACGGTGCCCCACGACGGGACACGAACCACAAGAAGGTGCTTGGAAAGAAAGAGGCCGTCCGGCGGGGTCTGCGCGCGCGCCAGCACCAACTATGTCTTTGCATTTGTGGCAAACTTGGAAAGGAGCTGCGCAGCCACGTAGTTGAGTTCGCTGCCACTCAGCGCGTGTCCAAGGCCCTCGCGCTGTCCCGCGCTGCAACCAAGGCCGCCCGAGCGGTTGCTAAAGCCGCCAAGGCAACGGCAACGGCAACAGTGGTGGCAATGGAGCGGGCAGCTGCTGCAGAAGCGGCCAACGTGACCCCTGTGGTCGCGTCCGTGACGGACAGCGGAGCGGAAGTGGGGGCCATGACGGACGTGGCTGTAGAGGACGACTCAGGAGTGGCGGCGGCCACGGTGGCGGCCCTGGAGGCAATTTCGTTTGAGTCCAACACTGACGAGGGCATGTCGTCTGCCCGCTCAGCTGGGTCTTCGGCCTGCAGTGGCGGCGCGGGCTCGCGGCGCACGAGTGACGAGGCGGCCTCGTCGAGCACCAGAGCTCTGGCCGAGTTCTCACCAAGTGGTAGCGACTCCGGCGATTGTGAGTCTTCTACCTCATCGTCTGCTCCGCGCGAGCCGACCAACAAGAACGTCAAAAGGCTTGCTTTGTCGGAGTCAGTGCGTCAATATCTACCGCCTATGACTGTTCTCCCACTTGCCTTTCCGAAGTCTTCTGTGTACTCTACTATCCCCGGCACGACCCCCCCCGACGGCGACTCGTCCCCGCTTGCGGCTGAGGTGGATGCTCGGCTTCATGAGCAGATATCTTTTTTGCGCATCTTTTTGCTGCGCACGAAGTCGTCTGAGTTTTCCTGGTGGGGCATGCGCAGTTCCGTTGACGTAGAGGATGTGACGGACGCCGCACAATCCTTGTTGAGTCGGTTAATAGCCGTACGTCAGCGACGGTTGGTTGCGAGCGAGACGCCTATTCCGTAGCGTGAGGGTGATGCGCTGGTCCTTTTCTTATCATCTTTCTCAAGTGGCGACAGCCCGTGGACGCGTCTCTCCACCGGTCTTCATCTGGCCCATTTCCTTTATCCCAGATCCGTCTGCCTGCGACGCAACTGCTCGAGCGGCGTATGGACCCACTGCTGCACTGCCGCCGCGGTCGCCGGATACGGACGCTGATACACCCCTTCGTCCTTCCCTTTTACTCCATTCTCGTCCCCCTAACGTAGAGTGGCCTATTGACCACCGGGATCCACCCGACGCGTGGACCGTCGACCACCCCACCAGTCAGCTCCCGTGCGAGACGGCTACGACTGCAGCAGCCTCCTCCGTCACTGACGAGGACAGCGGTGGAGGCGCCATCAAAGACGCGGCGCAGCCAACAGCCGCTCAATTGCCCACCCGAGAAAACGCGTGCGCCTGCAGCATCTTTGAACTGCCGCCGCCGCTGCCGCCGTGGCCAGCGCCGCCGCCGCCGCTGCCGCTGCAGCCTCTGCTGCCGCCGCGGTTATTGGGGGCCTTTATGTCCTTGACCCACGCACGCACGTTCCGCCATGTCAGCCACGCCTCCCTGCCTCACATGCACCTTTACCGGCCCCACCGCAGCGTCTCTTAAGTCATGGACACCATGGCGTTCAACACGGTAATCAACTCCTGCGCGGCCCTGGCCGGCCCGTCTTGTCCAGATCCTGGCTGCCAGGAAATTGGACAGAACGTGTCGCAGCGCACGACCACAGCAGACCTGCTGGGGAGAGAATGCGCCGCAGGCAGTCTTGCAGCATGCTCCGGACCAATGACTCGCAACATCAACACAGATCCAGCTCAGAAAACCTGCGTCAAAGCAGGTGCCACACAGCAATATGCAACAGTTCGTCGGCAGGTTCTCTGTTTAGCAAAAGTGAGTAATGACGCGCTGAACATAGCAGAAATGAGGGCAAGAGCCGAGCTTCTGGGCTACACTTGCAGGCACTGCGACGGTTCTGGTCGCACCGCAAAAGCACCTGCACCCGATTTTCCCATGCAAAGGCACCGCAGAACAGAAACTCCGCAGGTGCCTGCAGCAGGATATCGGGCCGAACAAGCTTGCAGAGATCACTTCTCTAGATCTGCGGGAACTCTGCAACACGAAATCGCAGCAAAAGAGCAGATCTGTAAGGTACACGGTTTAAGCCCCACTGCGCTGTGGTTGGGCGTCGTTGGCGCCGTGGCGGGCAAAGCCAGACGAGGCTCGTGTCTATTCCGCAGGGAGGATCAACTGATCCTTTGAGGGTCAATTGGTCGTGATCTGGGACACCTCAAAAAAGAACCTTCTTGACGGCGGCTCACCTTTTTTTCAAAGTAGTGAGAGGGCGCGTCTTACCCGTCGGACACTTCGAGGGCACCTGAGAAAAAACCAAAATGTGCCCAATAAGGAAGAAATATTCATTTTTTTTGATCAAGTAGGATCAATTGATCCTCAGGATCAGGGGAGTAGACTCTCGACGCCACGCGGGCTGCGATGGATTCCATAGAGTTGCGTTGGATCCCCGACTCTAAATTTAGTCGGGCCTCGCCGCTACAGTACTCCTACAGTACCACGTACCAACGGCACCGTACCAAGCCGTCACTGGATCGTCGGGTCCGCCGCCCGCGCGCCGCGCCGTGCAGGCGGCGGAACGTCACGGCGCAGCCAGCCTACCGAGCCGGCCCGTGCCGCCCCGGTCGATCGCGCCGGCGCGCGCGCGCGGCGGCCCCGTCCCGGCGCGCCCCCGCCGCCGGCCACCCCGCCGGCGGGTTGCGTCGCGGTGGCGTGTCCGCCTCGGCGCTGCCCCCGACGGGGGGGGGCGGCGATGCGTCCACCTGGGTGCGCGCCCGGGGGGCGGCACCGTCCCGGCACGCGCCGCCGCCGCCGCCGCCGCGCGCCCCGCCCGCGCCAGCGGAGGGGGGGCCCGTTCGGGAGTCGCGCGCCGCCCGCCGCCCGCCCCTGAGCGCCGTCGCTGGCAGACCCCCCCCGCCGGCGGGACGGCACGCGGTCGGCTGCCGGGGCGGCGCGGATAACAAGCGCCGCCAGCGACCGACGGTCGGCGGCGGGGCAGCGGGCGCCCCACACCCACCCGCCCACCCGCCGCCCGCACCCTGACGACGGTCGGTCGTCTGCCGCTGGGCCGCCGCCCGCGCGCCGGCAGAGGCCGCCCACGCCAAGCCGTCGAGGACCCCCGCCCCCAAGCCGCCCACCCCGTGTCGGTATGGCCCCGCGCCTACGGGCCACCGCCGCCATTGTGGCTGCGGCGGGCGTCGTCACGGCCCTGGCGGCGGTCGCCTCGGCGTCGGTGCTCGGCGCGCGCGGCGTCGCGACCGTCGTTCGCCCGCGGCGCGTCGGCCCCGTGACGGGCATCTACCACGACGCCGTGAGTGAGCCGACGGGCAAAGAGGAGACCGCCGACGGGGAGCCCGCGGCGTCGTCGGCAAAGTGTTCGCTGCCGTTGGCGGCCTGCACGGACGCGTCTGCAACGGTGGCGGCCGCGCTGGCATCCAACAACCAGTGCTTTGCGCACGACGCTGCGGCGCAGGCGACGCTCCACGCGGCGGCGGCGACGCTCGACGCGAGCGTGGCGGCCGGCTGTTGCGAGGCGTCGCCCGAGCTCCTCAAATCCCTCAAGGCGGTGGTGGCGCTCGATACATGCCTACCCCCATCCTTGCCACCGTCGCCATCGTGGATACTGCCAGAGGACGGCAGCAGCAGTGGGGGCGGCCTGAGCGACTTGGTGCTCACGCCCGCCGAGCTCTATGACACGTGCTGCGCCGGGTTTGCCCCCTACCTCACCGCGTGCTGCTCCGACGAGTGCTTCAGCGTGGCGATGCTCTTTGGCAACCTGTTCCCGTTGGAGGACTGCTGCGGGCCGCTCATTAATGGGTACGCGGACCCGGACCATCCGGAGCAAGCGCCGCTGGCGCCCGCCAGTGCGTGCACCCCCTAGGCCGCCACGCCGGGCGCGTTTGCTGGTCGGCGGGGTGTCGCGGCGGCCGGCGGGGCGGAGGGGCTCGGACGCGCGCCCTGCCATTGCGGGAGCGGTCTGCAGGGACAGTGGTCGTGGGGGGCGTGACGAGGGGGGGGAAGAGCGCGAGGGAACACGCAACGCTTGAGAGTAAGCACAGAGCGGCTGTGTGTGGCTGTGGGGGCCTGCGCTGCCGAGGTCAGGCGGGGACCGCCAGGTGACAACCGTAAAGATAAAAAAACGGGCACTATGGTGAATCCTTCTTCGTGCGCGGCCCAGCCCGACAAGCCGCACCGCCTGCCGTGGGATCAGCCGCCGCCAGCCGGCCACCGCTAGCTGCGCCGTCGCCGCGCAGCCCACAAGAGGCATACCGACCGACCCCGCCGCGTCGTCACCGTCGTCCCACATAGGGGGGAAGCGGGCGGCGCCTGCGCCTAAATTTTGCCTCCATCGACCAACCCCCGACGACGCTGCGGGGCGAGCACGTCAGCGAGCCCACGTCCACAGCAGCCACTGAGTGCGCATACCCCACACTCCGCGTCGTGTCCGACACGAGCCACCCGGCTCGCTTCCGGCCACCGCCGGACGCTACACCCGTCCCAACCAGATGCCTGCCCATTGGGCTGAGTTTCACACGGCAGCGCCCTTCGCTGAGGCCCGCGAACCCAAGCCGTCCCCACCGACGTGCAGCACGAGGCGGTAGCATGCATCCCGTCAACGACCCAACGGCGGCCCGGATGGGCATTTGAACAACGACAGCGCCATCGCCGAGGCGCCACTGCGATCGCTGCAGCGCCATGGGCGACAACGTTTTCAGCAGGGCGCGAGCACCAGCGTTGCGGCCAGACGGCTCCCGGCATCAGCCGGGTCCCGCGGTCGCCAACCGACTCCATGCAGCCCACCGGGCCGGCGCGCACCCGCCTCTTGCGCTGCGCCCCGTCAGCCGCCCCTTACCACAGCGCACACGCCGGCTTTTGCGCGTACCGGCTACTCGCCGAACACCCATACGCCTTGACAAACGGCTCGTACCCCGACAGCACCCCCTGCACTCGGTACCGTCCCGGTGAGTGGGGGTCGGTGGCGAGCAACGACGCCGCCGACGCGGACGTGCGTTTCGTACACCAGTTGAGGGCGTAGCCGAGGAAGAACAGTTGATCGTCCGTCATGGCCGCCGACAGCACCTCATTGCGGACGGTGGTGCGCGCCGAGGAAGCGGTCTCCCCGTCAGCGGCGGTGGTGTTGGCGGCGGCAGCGTCGCGGTAGGCGGCGTACGCGGCGCGGATGCCGCCCGCGTCGGCCAAGTTCTCCCCAAGCGTCAAGTTGCCATTGACATGCAGCGGCGACTGCGGCGGCGAATAGGCTGAGTATTGGGTGACAAAGCAGGCCGTGCGGTTGCGGAAGGCGGCGGCCGAGGTGGGCGTCCACCAGTCGCGGAGGGTGCCGGTGACGTCAAACTTACGGCCGCTGTCATCAAACGCGTGGGAAATCTGCAGAGGGAGCGCAGCCGGACGGCAACCATCGAGGTATTGATGACCACAGGGCAATGCCGGTGGGCCGGCAGATGAGAAGCCAAGAACTCAAAGCCACCGTGCCAGAAAACCAATGGACCGCGCAGTCAGAGCATCGCAACAGCGAGTCAGTGGAAACCCTTGACCGTTGCAGGAGCGCCGTTCGGCGCCTCCACCCCAGGCTTGGAGATAGCAACACATGACTGACGCCCACACCCGCGGGCACCCCCCAAAAACCAACTCCCACAGCGCGCCCCCCCCCCTCCTCCCGCCAACACCGACGCACCTCGTGTCCCTGCACGGAGCCAATCCCCCCAAAGTTGAGTGCGTCTGGAAAGTCGGTTGACCAAAACGGGGACTGGAGGATGCCAGCGGGCGTCACAACCTCGTTCCGCGTGGGGTCATAGTACGCATTGACGTCCGTCGGCAGCATGGACCACTGCGTCTTGTCCACCGGCGCACCGTCGGCAAGTCGGGCCACCTCCTTGTTCCAGCTATACTCCGCGGCGGCGAGCGTGTTGGCGGCGTGCGGGTACGGGACGGCGTCGGCGCCGTCGGGTGACGCCACAACCAGCGCCTCGTACGTGTCGAGGTCGTCCTTGTACCCGATTTTGAGGTGGATGCCATCGAGCTTGGCCCGCGCCTCGGTCCGCGTGGCCCCGTCCATCCAGTCGGCGCCGTCCAACATGCGGCCAAACGCGGCGCGCACGGCCGCGGCGCTCGCCGTTGCCGCCGCCCGCGCGGCGTCGGGAAAGTGCGCCGCCACGTAGGCGGCGCTCAGCGCCTCCCCCACCGCCCCGCTCGTGGCGCCGAGGCACGCCTCCCACGCGGGCGGCGGCGCGCGGAGGCCGCGAGACACCTTGGCGAGCGCGACGAGGGCGGCGTAGAGCGACGCGCCGGCCGCGCCCGACGCCGCCACGTGCCGCGTCGCCCGCACCGCCACGTACGCGCGGAGGGCGGAGCGGGCGGTGGCGTTGGCGGGGGGGCCCACGGCGTCGCCGAGGAGCGCGGCCAGGCCGTCGAAATAGGGCGGCACGTCGACAATGACCGTTGGGGTGGCGGCGACGCCGGGGGGGGGGCGGGGGGGGACCGCCAACCCGGGCGCCTCGTCACCGTCGGGCTCGGTGCCGGGCTCGGCCGCCTGCCGTGCGGAAGCGGCGGCGGCCGCGACGGCGGCACCGTCGTCGGGCGCCGCCGGCGCGGTGAGGTTGGCACCCTCCAGCAGCGCCGACACGACCGGCATCGACGCCACGGCCTTTGGGTTGTACCACACCTCGGGGTCGCGGAGGTCCTCAGGCGGGGCGGTCAAGTTGGCGAGCCGCGTCTCGACCGCCAACACCGCCGCGGCGACGTCATGGGCATCCGAAAACGCCCCCCAGCCGTCCTTCCCCCCGCCCAGCAGCCCCGCCGTCGATGCGGCCGCCGCCATCGTCTCGAGCAGCACCACGTAGGCCTCCCGCACGGGCGTGTGCGTCTCGTCGTCGACCAGGTAGTAGTCCCGGTGGGGCAGCCCGAGCCCCCCCTGGGACACGTACAAGCCATACACGCGTGGGTGCCGCGCGTCCACGTCGATGGAGAGGTCAAGGAACGGCGAGCCGCCGTCGTGCCTGTGAAAGTAGGCCGCCGCGGTGGCAAACGAGGCGACCGTCGGGGCGTCAGACCCGGCGGGAGCCGCCTCCAGCGCGTCCGCCGGTGCGGCAAAGCGCGCCAGAGGGCTGTCGTCCGCCGCCAAGTCGACGGGCGCCGGCGCGCCGGCGTGGGAGCGCCACCCAAAGAGGCCCCACCGGCGGCGGCGCTCGTCGCCGCGGGCGGCCATGCACGCCGCGAAAAAGGCGCGGGGTTTGGCGACCGCCGCCTCAACCGCGGCGGTCGTTGCCGCGTCGTCGCCCGCCGCCACGGCCGCGGCGCGGTCGCCGCCGCCGCCGCCGCCGCCGCCGCCGCCGCCGCCGTCGGCGTGCCTCGCCACCAGACGCCGCGACGCGGGCGTGTCCGCCCCCCCCCCCCCCCCCCC
>ENA-ORXR01000930-ORXR01000930.1-marine-metagenome-genome-assembly--contig:-NODE-930-length-34431-cov-10.448885_pt1 | contig 34431 bp, 30 predicted proteins | sample MGYA00237866_ERZ511479 | MGnify/ENA metagenome assembly ERZ511479
GCCGACGCGGCCCCTCCTCCATCGCGCCGGCCACGCGCTCTGCTCTCACCGCTGGGCTCCATCCCTCTCCCCCCCCCCCCCCGCCCGCCGCGGCGGCGCCCGCCCCCCCCCCCCCCCCCGTCCCCACCATGCGTGACGTCGGTACCCATGCTGCCTCTTTGCGTCGCCGTGTACGACGTTGAGTTCCTTCCTTTGGCTCGCAACACGGTACGTCCCCGAGCTCTTCCCCGCCCATTCCAGCGGTTCCTGGGTGCATTTCGACTGCGCAATGGTCGCGCTTGCGTGCGCCGTGGTGGTTTGCCGTGTGTGATATTGGGCGGTGTCGATCGGAGTGGCGTATGTATTGACGATTCGAGTACACCCTTCTCCTGCTTCTTTTATCGTTTTCCATTGCGACGCTTTGTTGGTTGTTTAGGTCTGTGATCATGCCAAGTGGGAGTGCCGCGCCGGGGCGGGAGGACTACAACGAGTACGTGGAGTTTTTTGATGTCCTCGGCATCACCGACGCTGTGAAGGTGTCGTATCTCTCCACGCTGTTGCGTCTCTTCTACGAGGCCGCGACGAAGCTGGACATGCATCTCGCTCCTCACGGCGCGTCGCTGCACTCCGCCGTGAGCCGCATCATCACGTCGGCCAACCCCACCGAGGCGCCACGCCACCGCTGGATCCGGGTCGTGGACCGGCTGGGGTTCTTCACGGACAAGGACCTCCACGCCCAGCGTGTTGTAAACGTTGGGCTGTCGTACGCCTACCGGAATTTGCAGCTCAACGCCTTGACTGAGGACAACGCCCTCCTCCTCCAAAGTCGCTCCACCGGTCGGACTGCGCCGCGGACCAATGGTACTCCCGGCGGGGAGCATGTGCCCCTCGGTGGCGTGGAGGTGACTCGCCGAGATGTCGGGCAGCGTGGTGTAGCTGCTATGCCCGAGGTTGCATCGCTTGCACCTTTGGATACGAGTCGCCCTGGCGCGCAAGATCCACATCTTGGCACTGCGTCGTTAGTCGGCGCGACCGACGAGGTGCCCTGCACTGGCGGTTCCGTCATCCGAGGTGCCACCGATGGTGGTCTCCCAACCGCGGGCGCCTTGTCACCGGCCGGTACCCCCTGCAAGGCGATGAGAAGCGACGGCGGCCCCGCGGTGGCTCCCGGCGGATTAGTCATCATTGACCGGACGCGGCCACCCCCGCCTTTGTCAACTGGCGGTAATCCTCCAACGTCCGTCACGTCGGGTGCTGAGCGAGCGTTTCAGGCTGCTCAAGGACAAGGCAGCGGCCATCCTGCCTTTGATGCGTCGGTCGGACAAGATCCAGTGGCTGGCGATCCATCAATGGGTTGTGGTGATGAGGAGGAGGAGCCTTGCCAGTCGGCTGGCGACGGGGGTGCCTCCGATTCCCAAGGGGTCGGTGCCAACCCGATGACAAACTTTGAGAATCAACCAACGGTGATCCCGCTGCCAAGCGCGGTCGGCTTTGTGCTCGCCGCCATGCAGTCCATCAAGGAGGTTGAGGACGCGACGGAGGTGATGCGGTCGCTGCTCAATGACAGCTTGATTACGACGGCAAGAGTGTGGAAGGCCTGCCGACGGTCCAATGTCGGTGATCGTCGTAAGCGGACGGAGTGGGGGGACGTGTTCGACTTGATGGCACAGTGGTGGCCTGTGTGGAACGCCCCTGTAGATGCTCCTGCAGGGATGCCTCCCGACGGGACCTTCGCTGCCAAGGACAACGCGACAAGGGCTTGTCGCTCGTCCCGATGGAGGGTGCGCGTGGACATGAGCGGTGTAAATGATATGTTGAAAAAGCTGTCCACCCGGTCGCACCGTTACTTTCCCAAGAATGCCTTGTCATCGCACGAGACGGTCGGTCGGTACTCTGCAAGCACCAAGTTGCGGCTGCCAGTGACAGCCGCAATGATGCTGCTGGTCGCGAGCAAGGACGAGAACTTCGGTCCAATCCTGGGCAACCTGGCCAGCGGGGGGCGCCCGAATGCACCGCGTGCCGCGCCACTGGCAACTGCCACCTACCACAACTTTGCCGCCTCCACCACTGGCGCCACTGTCAGCGCTGCACTCGACGCTCTGCCCACAACCCCCAATGCGCCTCCATTGTCTTCCTCAAGCCCTGTCACCGTGAATCCTCGACCTCCAAGTGAGGTACTGGAGCTCGCCGGCCCTGTGGCGCAGTTTCCCAACGAGCTCTTTGAGAAGATGGACGAGCTGCTTGACAAGGAGCGGATTGGAGAAGTCGCACAGAACAGGGCGGCGCGCATTGCTGCTCGACGCGCATCCGGACGACCACCGCTGCCGCGCGCCGGCGGCCAAGCACCCGACGAGGGCCCAAGCAGTTCCGCGCCGGGCAACTCTACCTCCTCCCCAAGCAACGCCAGTGCCCTTCAGGGGGCGGGCAAGCGCAAGACCGCGACACCTGGTCGGAGCCCGTCACCTCCCACAAAGCGCAGAGCTGCCGCTACCGCTCGTGGCGGCCGTGGTGGCCGGGCCCTTTCAACTAGTGGCAAGGTGCGTGGCGCGGGATCTGGAGGTGGAGCACGGGAGGCTGGCGGAGAACGTGGCGGAGGAGGACCTGCGGTTGATTGTGGGCTTGGCGGCGGCACACCTAGGGCGAGTGGCGACAGCGTGCTGGTGCCGGGGATGGGGACTGCAGGTGATGGGTTGAGGAATGGTCTTTTGAACGCATCGGACGCAAGCAATGGGGATGGCGGTGGTGGGCGTGTTGGGCGTGAGACTGAGGCAAGCGCGTTGATGGCAGTCGGCACTACGGGCGACGGGGATACAGTGTTGCCGGCTGGCTTGGGTGATGGCGACGGGGCGTCCGCCGAGACCCTTGCAACAGAGACCACGGTGCCTATAGCGGATGAAGGCTCTGTACCAGTTGTTGCTGCGGTACACAGCGATGGTGCATGTGCCATCGGCGGCAGTCGAGATGTGGGCCTTGGTGAGCTGTGGCAAAGCAAAGGCTAGTAAAATAACTGACTATTGTTACAACCGAGGGCACTCCATATAATAACGCACGGCGGCCACGTCCGCCAACATGCGAGTAGGTGAAAAGGTCTTGACATACATGCGGTGCTTGTCGGCGACCCGGCTCACGGCCGTGTGGACCATGCCATCCTCAAACGCCTCGCACAAGTCCAGGACCGCCTCCGAAAGCGTCAGGCTCTGGGAGCGGTGCACCGTAATAGCCCAGCCCAGTACAAAAGGAACTTGCAAACGGACAGCAAGAGCGCCAGTCACAGACAGCACCCGCGACTTGAACTTCACAGGCGCGCACTCCACCTCAATCCAGCCAACCCCAGCGTCACGGAGCCCGTCCGTCCCCCGTGAGACCCCTTCGGGCATGAAGTGATTCTCAAAACGGCAAACGGGATAACCGTTGGGAAGGTAAGCCACGATGCGGCCGATACTGCCGTGGAAGAGCCCAAGCGACATCTTGCAGTTCGACGTGAACATGACCCGCGCGTGAAGACAATGTTGCACACGGCGAGGCGCCACGCACTCCATCAATGCCGCCGCACGCGTCTCCGCTGTAATCCGCCGCAGGTCCGGCGCGCGCAGGGACGGGTCGCGGTCGGTGTCGACCTCGAGCGAGTCCTCGCACAGGAAGTCGGCCGGTCGATTGCTGCCCGCCAGACGGGACAAGCACTTGGAGTTGTGAGCCGTGACGTCCTTGTGGCGCGGCACGAGGTGCAGCACGCTCGTCTCAATCTCGGCGTAGGCAGCGCCCGACACGCAGCGCTCGTGCATGAGCCGCGCAAACCGCGCGGAGCAAAGCCCAAACCTTGCATCTTGAATGGCCGCGATGTAGTCCTGCTCCGTTTGCCGGCGCACCCAGGTGAGCTCGAGCATCTCGTAGCCAAAGAGTTCCCGCCAGCAGGAAGAGGTGAAGGCCAGTCCGCCATACGGTGGCCGCAGCTGCAAGAAGTCGCCAAAGGCGTAGAAGACGCACTGCGGCGCATTCGCCGGCTGGCACTGCAGCAGCAACTCGCGCATCGTGTCCAGTGTCGCCGCTGGCACCATGGAGATCTCGTCCAGCAGGAGAACCCGAACAAGCGACAGTCGGCGGGCAATCGGACCCCACCGCTTCTGCTGCAGCAGGTGCGCCGCCTCGGCGGCGGCGTTGGAGTGTACAGGCATGTACTGATGGCCGAAACCGAAAAAGGAGTGGTAGGTTTGCCCCTCGCAGGTCTTGGCCGAGCTCCCCGTTGGACCAACGACGATGACCTCCTCCGGCGCCCGCCAATGCAGCCGCAGGAACGCAGAAAACCGCCGTAGGAACGTGGACTTGCCGACCCCAGGTCCCCCCGTGATGAAGGCACTCTTGTTCCTCGCGTGCAGGCGGAGAAAGACCTCCTCCCAGTTGTCGACGCGCGCCAGGAGGCCAAGGGGACCGGCGCGCACCTTAGGTGCTTCCTTGCCGAGTGCGGCGCGGCTGCTCAAGCCATCGACCGCCGGCGCCTCGACGGAGACCTCCGGCATCGGCGCTTGCATCAGTGCGCTGCCGGGCCCGGCCGTGCTGGTCACAACGGCAGGTGATGCCGTCCCCGTCAGTGCCCTGGACGACGTAGAAGGGTCGGCACGGCCCGACGAGCCGCCAGCAACGGCGCGGCGACGACTGCCCTGGCCCGACCGTACTGAGTCGGACGGCTGCCCGCCGAGCCCTGCGGCACTTGCTTCTGCTGGACGGCGAGCGGCGGCTCCAAGTCCGCGCACCCAAGGCGCAGAGTAGGTCGATGGAGGGGATCCCATCGGTGAGCCGGAAGGGCCCGCCGAACCGCCAAGGAAGCCGCCGTTGATCATGGTCTTATACCGCTTCTGGGCGAGCGATGCAGAATCTGAGTCGTTTGCGCGCTTTCTTGGCATCCTCAAGCCGGGTAGGACCCCGCCCGGATGGGCAGCGGCGGACGCGACTCGGGGAGCAGCCGGACGGCTCGTCGTTGGGGCGGCGGCGGCGGCGCCCGACTTGCTCGTCATCGATTGTTGCCGAGGGGCGGTGGTCACCGTGGCGGGAGGCGCCCGCATCCCACGGAAGAGAGAGTGAGCAGCCCCGTGTGCCCGCGGCGCGCGGCCGTCGGGCGCGTCACAGCCGCTAGCCGCCAGCAGCAAGTCGTCGGAGATGTAGTGAGCGGTCAGGTCCACCACCTCGTCCGAGTCGGCCACGCTAAGAGACGAGGCCGTGTCCTTGTCCACCGAGAGCACAGGAGAAAGCACAACGACCTCCGAGTCCGTAGACGGCTGCGCCGGCACCCCCCGAGGCACGACAGACACCACACCAACGGGTGGCGCAAAGCCGGGAGTGGCGAGATGCACCGTCTGGGAAGACACCGAGCACGCGCCGGTGAGCCCAAGCGGCGCACGAGGACGAAACACCGGAGGGGGAGCACAAAGCCGCGGCACGCCGGGGGGTGCAACGTGCCCACCGTCGTCCGCAGCTGGAAAAGCCGCAAGAAGCACCTCAAACAGGTCACTGGCAGCCACGCTGTTGACCCACCCGTGCGCGTCGTGGATGTGGTTGAACTTGCGCACAACCGTCAGCGAGGAGGCCGTGCCGCTCAGCAACTGCAAGACGGCCGACGTGCCGCCGCGGCCGACATCAAAACAGCAGCGAGACCCGCCAGTGACCACAGCCAACCAGCCGGCCGGCGGCGACCCCAACGACGGACGCAAGAGCTCGGTGCTGCAGCAGTTGACGACAACGTCGTTCGTGAGGGGATCCGTGAGCCAGCACATGGCCGCCGCCGACGTTGCAAAAGGGCGGGTCACCATAGCGTCGTCCACGCCCAAAAAGTGGAGCCGGCGAGCAAAAGCAGCCTCGTCGGCTGCGGAAAGGAGAACCGAAGACGCCCGCGAAATGACCCCGATGACAGACATGACCACCTCCGTTGGAAGACGCGCGGTGACGCCGACAGCAGGCGTAGGTGCCCGGCAATGTCCCTCCCGCGCGACCACTCGACAACTCCGGGTGCGCGGAGCAAAGGGAGCGCGCATCGACCAGGGGGGACGTGTTGCAGCAAATGTGGGCAAGGTGCGGGGGTGGGGCGCAAGGTGCGGGGGTGGGGCGGAGGGTGCGGGGCATAGGGGGGAGGCGCGGGAGCGGGGGGATGCCGCGGAGGAGATGGCCACGCACCAACAGGTGGCCAACGCAGCCAAACGTCTCGTGGAAGAGGCCTCACACCCGTTCGTAGGCCAGCGTGGCGGCGCAGCAGCTGCACGCTTGTCCGCAGGACAGCAACGCGACGTGCCGTTCGGCACATGCCGCCGGCAAAAAAGAGCGGTCGACGAGCCGTTCCGCCCTGGTCGGAAGCGTAACGAAGCGGTAAGCGGCGACAAAAAGATGGCGCCAAGGCGGGCCCGACCCCAACGGCAACGAGGAAAAAGGGCGGGCGCTTCCATCGGTGGGAAACCCCACCTCCGATGACCCATCAGGGGGGGGGGGGCGGACCGCAAAAGAGGCTCAGTCCGACGCAATGGCAACGCTAGACAGGTTTTCGGTGGGGGCTACTATACTGTACTTGCTAGATTTCGCGGATCGCCCGAACGGCTCTGGCCATGAGATAGAGGGAGATCGTGCGACTCGGGGGCTTCGAAGGGTCGTCGTCAGATATTTAGACAGACGATCCATTGAAGTTAACAGCCAGGAATTCTGCAGAGCAGGCTGCCATCCGCTTCTTCTTCTCTCCGGCAGATTCGTGTGATCCACCAATCAAACCGCCCCCCCGACCGTGGTAGCCACATTCCCGGTTTTGGATGCAAGCACTGCAAGTATTGGGACCTAGGGTTGAGAGCTAGGGTTAGCAGCAGTGGAAGGGTCAGCTACGGGGGGTTGCCTCCATCTTCCCCCGTGTACACATCTCAGGCCGTGACGCCGGCGCACACAGCCACTGGCTAGTAGGTGCTGGACTATTCCGTCGAAGTTCAACTCCAGTGGTGCTGCGTTGGACGACCTGCGTAGGCGCCGCGGTCTCCAGCCGTTCCTCGCTTGTGTTGTGGGCAGCAGTGGCCACGGTGGCCTAAAAGTGACCATGCATCACTGTACTGGTCCACTATCGAGGGCATCCATCGCTGTGTCTGATGAACCTAGGCGCGCCCATCGCCGGATGACAAGCTCCCCAGGGTGGTATGGTGTGTTGGTTGGCACTCCGTTTCAGTTCTGTCAGCAGTATGTCTCCAGCTGGCCAGAGCGGCTCTCTAGCACTAGACAGCTTCTGAGATAGTACCATCCAGTTCAATGGGTAAGTAGGTCTGCTACCACATATGTACTGGTTGACGCCGCTACCTCCGACTCAACTCACATGGACCGCTGTCTCCGACCCAGCCTGCTCTGCTCAAACATGGTCTCGCCTGACGTCCATCTCCCCCACTCCATTGCACTGTCCCTCGGCGGTCGGCGAGGTTGTCCAGGTTGGTTTCGAGTTGACTGGTTGCTGACCGTGGGGCGGGCACCTCGGCAGCACCGCGGTCACTTTCATTCTTCCAGCTACTGGATGAGCACTAGCTGGTGGCTGTGGTGGGGGACATGCCCGCTGCCACAGACTGTTCCAGCACGAACTCCGCACCCCCAGCACGGCCGAGCCACCGATTCATCCGCCTTGGGCGGCAGCATGCGCTTGGGACAGCCTGCAATGCGCATGCTCACGAGCAGCCACCCCCACCAGCGACTCCCTCCCTGCTCGCCGTGCGGCCTGGTTTCCAGGCGGCCGGTCCGTCGCATGAGTGTCGGTCCCCATCGTCGGGAACCTGAATTCAGGTGACTGGGGGCCGGCGCATGCAGTCCCCGCGTGGCCGTGGCTGGCACGGCCGAGACGGAGCCTTCTACCAGGGAGAGCGGGGCTGTGTCAGGACGTGTATCCGAGCGAGAGCTGGTTGGCGACTGCAGGCCTGCGACCAATGCTGCGGGCATCAGTCTGAAAGCAATAGCCGCCATCACCTTTGGGCACGCCAGTCGCGCCGCTGTGGCGGTCCCCGCAAGCACATCATACAATGGTGCCGTAGCCAATGCCACAACAGGCATACGTGCTGTCTCACTGAGTTCTTCATTTACATTCCAGGGCTACCGCGGTGACCGGGGTGCTGCCGCCTGCGATAGCTTCTGGGAGCGAGCACGATTCAAGTGATAAAAAATCAGAGCGGAGAAACGTGTAACAGAAGCCAACGAGCTAACTCCCACCATCAAGAAAACCCACCTAGGTCGTCAAAAAACAAAGCAATGGCAAGGCGGCAGCGCAGAGCCGGGATATCCGCTTGAGAGAACGTGAGCGGAAGGCCGGCCGCGTAACAATGCGCTGCCGCGAGCACGAAGACGCCGCAGCTGCCGCCATCCTCCTGCTCCGGGTCGTCGTCATTATGCCCAACCGGCCAAGAGAACACTCCCCACTTGTCCGCAACGTCCACGCCCAACTGGGCGCATAGCTCGTCATAGAGCCACCGACGGGCAACGTCGATCGGCTCGTCGACGACGCCGCCGGGCAGCGAATCAAAATAAACAAACAGGCGGTGCTCAACGTCGATCTTAAGCAGCGCCCAGTGCGTGCGGTGGACGTGGACAGGAATGAGGATCACGTCGACGACGTTCAAGTCGACGCCGTAGACGCGCCCCCAGGACGACACGTTCTCGTAGACGTAGCCGATCAAGCGCGAGTGGAGCCGCGTGAAGAAGTATGTGTTCATGGTCCTCGTCCGTGGCCGCCGCCGCGGTTCACCCCCCGCCCCCGCCGAGGCAAACGAGCCCAGCAAAGAGGAGGCGGCCCTCTCGTCCTCAAAGTTGAGCAACGCAACCACCGAGTTGAGTACTTGGTCGTTAAGCCAGGAGTCGCCTCCCAACAGCAGCACGTCGGCGACAGCCACATCAATTCGCGCCTTGTTGTGATGCCGCACAATAGCGCCCGGCGGGTGGCCCGTCGTGATGGCCGACACAAAAAGCATCTCGGCCTGGGTGAGCGGCGGCGGGCAGTGGGCTGTGAATGGCACCAACTCAAAGTCCAACCGCTCGACCAACTCGGAGTGATCGATGGTCAACGTGTCGCCGTCCGCGGCCTTGGCCTCCTCGCCGTCCTCGTCCTTGGCCTCCTCGCCGTCCGCGTCCTTGGCCTCCTCACCGTCCATGGCCTGTTCGTCAATGGAGACCACCTGGCCTGTTAACAAAGTGGCCGCACGTGCGCCGTCATCCCCGTCGGCGCCGTCGTCATCATCATCCGAGTGCGCGGAAGCCCCGTCTGACATCCAGTCCTTGTCTTGATTCGAGCCGACGGAGAGCGCGTCCCCGTTGCCGATGTCGTGGAGCCCACTCACCAACATAAGGGGCGGGTCCTCTGCCGGTGCGGGATCCTTGTGCGCCAACTCAATGTCCCCGGCCTCGATGGTCGCACCGCTAACAGACGCCGGCCGCTGCAATGTAGACGGAGCGGGCACCTCCGCCGCGGCCGACGTGTTGACAGGAACTTCATGGCCGCGTTGGCAAGAACATGACGGGCCACGCTCGCAATCGTGCACCAGCCTGTCGTGGTAGAAGGGCGCCAGGGGGATGTGGTCGTTCTCCGCATTGGGCTTGTCGCTCAGGAGGCGCTGGAGCTTGCGGGTGTTCATAAAAGCCACTTGAGCCATGCGGTGGATCATGTAGGTTGCGGGGCTCATGTACGCCAAACTCGTCCGGTTGCCCACGGAGATGGAGTGCGACACCTCTGCGGCCTGCGTGGCCACGCCGGCCGTCGAACCGAGGCTGTCGTCCGGCATGTACACCGGGGAGCAGCTGTGCGTGATGGAGTGTGGCCTGTCCAAAATGCACCGCACCTGGTGCGCACGCAGCAGCGGCCGCACCCGTCGCATCGCATTCTTGTCCAGTTTGCACGCGACGTCGTAGAAAATCACCTTAGGAAGTTGGGAGAAGCGCTCGAGCACAATAGACAGCGCCTCCCCCACGCTCTCGGCACGAAACAGACAACGGAACCCAAGAGTGATCACATGTGGACAGACAACGTTGAAAACCCCCTGCGTCAGCCCAAAGGTCACAGAGAACGCCTTGTTGCAGGCGTCCCCGTCGCCCTCCCGGTCCGCGGCGTGGCGTGCCTGGCCGCGGTACTGCACGCGGCGCTTGGCGGCCTCCGAGTCGGCAATACCTGCACGCACGCGCGGCAGGCTCGCGAAAAACTCAAATGACACCAAGGGGTCATCCTCGTCAAAGTCGGCGGCCGCGGCTTGCTCGGCCCTCCACCGCTTGTAATCGGCGGGCGTCGGGGTGCCCTTCCACCGTTTGGTGTACTCGGCGTTGCGCCAGCCCTTGGCCAGCGTCCAGGAGCTGGATGCCGCCAGCTCAAACGCCTTGTCCGCTTCCGCCTCGACCTGCACCGCAGCGCCGATCATCTCCCCGAGCGCGACGCGGAAGGCCGTGTCGTGCTCAAGCTCCTGGGAAAAAAAACCCAGGAAGCTGGCGACGAATCCAACCCCGTCCGCCGCGGCCGACGCCATGGGCCACTCGTCGGCGCCCTCCAGGCGGAGCTTGTCGGCCAAGAGCTTGAGGGCCTTCTCGTTGTGCCCTTGGAACATGCCGGACACCGACTCGGCCAGCATCGCCTGCAAGAATGGGATCACGCAGATCCAACCTCCATCGTCGTCCCGGGGGATCTTGGTGAAGTCTGGCGAGCACAAGCCCGTGCGGTCCCGCCACGTCTCTGCCGGCTTCTTGACCGGCTTGCCGTCGCCGCCAAGAACGAGGTTTCCGTTCTCGTCCTCCCGGAGCGCAGCCTCGAGGCTCGTGTCGACGCGGGGTCTCTTCCTCCTGCGGCCGCGCTGCGTGTACTCGACGGCACCCATCTCCTCCGTGGCCGCCTTGGCATTGGAGGCCACTTTGTCCTCGGCGGGCTTCTTGTCCTCGGCGCCGCGGGTGTCGCCGCCCGACGCTGCTTGCTCGCTTCCCAGAGGGAAAAAGCGAAAGAAAAGGATGGCGGCCGCGCGCTCGACTGATCGTCGCCCGACCGTCAGCATGGAGGCGTGCCAAGTACGCAGTTGTTGGGCTTGAGGTTGGGTCAAAGGCGCCGCTGATCTCAAAACCTTGTAAACGGCAGCTCGCAATGATGGTTGAGTGAGGATGCAAAGCTTGGCGGTGGGCACGTCGAGCACGGGGCAGTCCATGTCGAGCCGCTGCGGGCAGGCGTCCTCAGGGTCCGTGCATCCGAGGGCTTGGGCATCGATCACCACAAACTTTGGGCTGGGACCGCAAATTGGACAACGCCCCGTCTCGGCCGGGATGAGGAATACCCGCAGCGCGGCCGTACCAAGCTTGACCACGTCTTGCCGGCGAAGCCCGAACGCGGTCACGTCCGCGCACAAGTGGCGCGTCGCCGCCGTGTACGTCGTGCGAGCGGTGATGATGAACGAGACGAGTTTGTCAATGACCCCGCGAGTGAAGATGAGCCACTGGCGGCGCCTGTTCCGGCGCCGCATGTTGAAAAGCGCCTCGCCGCTGCCGTCAAACTCAACCGTCCGCCCGCAGGTCGGTCCTGTGCACGTCCAGGTAGCCACGACAACCTAGAGAGAGAGCCAACGGAAAAAGAACACGGATGGTAAAATGCCGCAAGACACTGTTGAGTTAGCAACCGCCATTGATCACGAGCCACCGTTCGTGTTCCAAGAAAAGAGAGAAGCACCCGTGCGGACGCAAAGTGAGTTCACAGTCGCCCGCCACAGAGCACACTTACCTTGATAGCGGGTGCAGTCGGATGATGCGTGTAGAGGAGCCCGGGCTCCTTCGTCAAAGCATGACCGTCCCATCGACACCCACATGATCCACAGCACGACTCGAACAAAGGACGGCTTGAGTCGACCACGTTCCCGATGCTTGCACAAGCCTGGAAAATATCCATGATCTTCTTGAGGTTCTCCGCCTTGCTCTGCTCCGCGCCGCGCGCCCGTCGCAGGTACACGGCGCGCCAATCGGCGGTCCGCATCCACACATCACCTTGGTCAATCTCCCCGGCGCACGGCAGCATGTTGCGCGCCATCCTCTTGGACAACTTGGCCTCCTTTGCGTCGCTCTTGGCGCGGCCGGTGTCACCGCGCAGCTTCTCAATGCCGACGTCCTCGTGCTCGTTGTCAATAAATGGGCGCGGCTCGGCCGGCGCGTTGTCAACCTTGGCCCCCTTGCGAGTAAATCCGGTTGCCGTCTCTTGGGGCAAGGCGTCCTTGCGAGCTTGATGAGCTGGGCGCGAAATCTTCACGTGACCGCACCGTCCGCGGAAGCGCCGACACCCAGGTGCGATGCAAGCCGCCACGTTGCTCGCCGTAAACGTGACCAACGAGAAGATCGAGCGGTAGAGCACGACCCACACCAAGGCCGACCCGTACTGCTGCGGCTCCGCCATCTCGGCCGCGTCGACAGGCAGCCGCATACGATCGACGAGCATCGTCTGGGAGACGCCGGCAATGGTCATGGCCTTCTCCATGACGCCAACGTGCTTGCACGCCGAGTTGCGCGACGACGCAGAAAGGAGGAGCGCGTTCTGTGTGCCCAGGAAACAGGAGCAGAGAATGCCCCCGCGGCTGGACAGCCAGAGCACAGCGCAATCCGTCTTGCCTGTCCCCGATCGGAGCACGATGCAACGCGAGCGGGCGGTTGGGTGCCTCACGATGGTGGCCGAGACACCGGCCCGACGACTCGCCAGAGTTGTTGACGCCGGCAGACCGCTGGCTCGTTGGAGGCAGGGCACAAGCGCGTCAACAACAGCATCTTTCCCGGCGGCAGCTACTTGGGCAGCGCGTCCTCGGCGAGCCCGACGTGCTTGCGGGAGCTCGTCAATGTCCTCAAAGAGAGTGTCGTCCCCGTCGGCTGCCGCATCGTCCTCGACTCGACCGCGTCGTCCACTTCTTGACCGTGTTGGACCAGAACCGGAGGGGGAGGCACCAGGTCCTCTCCGGCGACAAACAGGCGTTGCGGCAGTGGGAGGCAACTCGCCGTAGAGCGGCAACGTCGACGACCGTCGACTCATCTTGTCGCTCCACGCGCCGCCCGCTACGGACCACTCAAACCCAGCTGGCTCCCCATCGACAGCTCTACCCAGTCCTCCAGCAGGCGGCATGGTGGCGGCAAGGTCATGGACGAGGCGCGCGTCATGGTTCGAACCCACAAAAGGAAAGTCAATGGGTGAGGAAAATCGGCGACCGCCCCAACGTCCTTGACGGTCCATGACGACGCGCAACTTGGGAGATCAAAGGAGAGAACAAGAGAACGGCGTGATCGGGGAAGGGGCGGCAAAGCGGCGGTGGAGCGGAGGAGCGCGACCATTCGCGCCGCCGGTGCCGCCGCCACCGCCGGCGTGGCGAGCATGGTCGGCCTCCGCGGGGAGCTGGCGGCGGCCAAGGCGGCGGCGGCGGCGGCGACGGAAAAGGCGAACGGCCTCGAGGTGGCGGTGCGGGAGCTCGCGGCGGACCGCGACTTTTATTTTGGTAAGCTCCGCGCCGTCGAGGAGCTGCTCAAGGGGCTCCCCGAGGGGGGGGGGGCGGGCGAGGCCGCCCTCGCCGCGTCGGTGCTCGACATCCTCTACGCTACGGACGACGCGGCGGCGCCGGGGGAGGAGGGCGCCGAGGGGGTGGCCGAGGGGGACGCTGAGGGGGAAGCGGGGGGGGGGGGGGGGGGGGGGGGGGGGGGGGGGGGGGGGGGGGGGGAGGCCGTGGGCGAAGAGCCGGACCCGTATGGAGACGAGCCGGCGGGCGTGCCGGTTGGGGGCGCTGGCGGCGCCGGGGAGGTGCTTGAGGAGGAGGAGTTTGACGAGCGGGGGGAGCTGGGGGACGGCCCCGACGAGGCTGCCGCCCGCAGTCCGTCGGCGGAACTCTTCTCTGCCGACGTGGCCGACGAGGAGCTGCTGACGGCGTCCTAGGTGGCGCCGGCCGTCGGGGAGGGGGCTGTGTCGGCGTGTTGTCTAGGGAGGTACGGCGGGGCGGGGGGGGGGGGGGGGGTACTTGTACGTGCGGTCGCTCCGACGCGGAGGTCCGCCGCTTGTGCGGCGGGTCGCGTGCGGGCGTGGCCCGTCCGTGGTAGCGGCAGCGGCGGCGTGTCGTGTCCCCGCTCACAGTGGGCCGCCCGCGCGGGCCCCGGCCCCGGCGGGCGGCGGGTGGGCGGGCGGGGTGGGTCGTGCGGCGCGGCCGCCGCCCCAGTGTGTATTTTTTCTTAGCCGACGCGGCGTGGGGCCCCCCGAACCGAGGCGTCGGTGCCGCTTGTTTCTTTTTTTTTTTGTTCAATTGCTTGCCGCAACGGCGCGTGCCGCGGCGGGTGCGTCGGCCGCGTCGCGTTGGGGTGGGCGGCGGCCCCGTCGGCCGCCATTGAAAAGGAGCGCCGCCGCCGCGCCGCGGGACCGCCGCTCCGCCCCGCCGTGCCCGCCGTCGCGGGGCTGCGGACATGCAGGGGCTGGCCGCTCTTTTTGTTGCGGCCCGCGCGGTTACGAGCGGCGGCGGCGGGCCGTCGATGCCATCCACGTGGGGGCCGTTGCTTGGGAGATGCACGCCTGGCGGCGTCCTCGGTGTGGCTGCCGACAGCGCGTACGTGGGGTCCTGGTCGTGGCGCAAATGAGTTGTTGGTCGCCAACGTGCGGCTGGCGGTGTGTTTGTCGTGCATCTCGGCTGCCGTGAATGCATTTTCGCCACTGCCTTTTTCTGTGTACTGCTCAAACGTTTATGTGCGGCTTGCTCTTGTGGCTGGGTGGCTGCCGTGGTGGCCTTTGTTCTCGGTCAGAGGACATGTCACTCGAGCCACAGCGGCACAAGCCACGACGACCGTGCGGCGTCTTGTGTCCGTGGCGGGTGCACCACCATACCTCGTAGGTGGCAATGTCTCACCAACGGGCTGCGTCGGTGTTTCTCCATGACATGTATCTATCGCTCCGTGGCAAGAGCACCACTGTGGACAGCTCTCTGCGTCCAGCGCTGCGTCCGTGCCACGTCGTCCCAACGTCCAGGCGGCACCTGTTCCACCGTCGGCCGCCCGGTGTGTGTTGCGTCCCCCGGATGGGCCGCGTGACTGACCAGGTGCCAACTTCCCAGCGGGGACTTGGCACCTCCCGCACCGACAACAGAGGGCGCCACGAGGGCACCGCGCAGGCGGCCCGTGGGCGCGCGGCCGCAGCCTGCCCCCTAGCCAAGCGTCCAAGACCATACAGCAAGAATGTGTATGCGTGCGTTCGTGCATTGTTTACTTAAGTGAGTCAGCGTCACTCCCTCGATAAGAAAAAGAAAAGAAAAAAAGACAAGTACGAACAGTGCGCGTGTCGTAAACAGTGTTGATAACATCATCAGCGCGTGTTGCTTGATTGCGCCGGGTGGCCCGCGCGGTCGCAAGCTCCCCCGCCTGGGAAAGGGCGACCGCGCGCCACTTCGCTCCGTGTATGTGTGCGTCAGTGCCACCCGCAGCGGGGGTGGGCTCGCTCCGTCGTATGTACTAGGGCGCGCGTAAGGCGCGCGCGCGTTGCCGGCTTGCTTCGTCATTCGTGCGCATCGTCGTCCTCCTCCCCCCCGCATCGTCCCCGCCTCGCAGGCGGGCCTAGAAGCGGCGGCCGACGCTCAGCGGGCGGCTGGCGCCGCCGCGGACGGGTGGCAGCATCGCGGCGACGCGCTCGAGTTTGGCCACCGCGTCGCTCTGGTTAGCGCCGCTCACGCGAAAGGGCGTGTCCGACTCCCCATGCTCCTCCGCGTGCATCGACCAGTTGGTGTTGGTAAAGATGCCGCGCACGAGGGATTGCATGGACCCCGACGGGCCACCGCCGCCGCCACCACCGCCGCCGCCGCCACCACCGCCGCCGCCACCGGTAGCTGGCCCGCCGACGCGGCCGTCGGCACTCGCCGCCGCCGCAGCGGCAGCGGCGGCACCACGGCCCGACTCGCGCACCTCCTCCGCCACTTTGCGGACACTGTTCATCATGTCGCGGAGGGTGGTCGTCTTGAGCAGCGACGCGAGCTTGGCGTGTCCGGCCGACCGCAGGCGGGCCTTGACAATACCAACGCGCGTGGCGAGGCCGACAAACACCGGGTCGTCGGGGCGGCGGGTCATGCCCTCGAGCACCCACCCATTGTTGCGCTTGCTGCCGGCGGCGCGGCGTTGCAGTTTTTGCATCATGCTGGCCGCCATCGCTTCGGGCATGCGGAGCACCGCCTGCACTTGCTCGCGCTCGTCGAGCGACTCCCACAGCGCCAGGAAGCTGGAAACCTTGGGCTCCACCTCGTGCACGTACGAGCAGTAGGAGCGCGCGCACGCACCCTTGATCCAATCCCGGCACGTGGTCTGGTGTACGCGGCTCGGGTGGAAGCGCACCTCCCACCGGTTGTGCGCGTGGTGGCAGCCGTCCCCAAAGCGGCACGCGCCATTGGGCATGTACCGGCACCAGGCGGGGGAGTAGGTCATAAAGGACGAACGGCGGCGGTCGGCACCCGGCGGGTGCCAGTAAAAGCACTCCCCAACGTCACCCGAAATGGCGTGCACACACGCTGAGCCAGAGGGGCACGGCTCCGTCTTGTACATCTGGGGAAAAGGAGCCGCCGCCCGTGTGGGGGGAGTCCGCGGCGCCTCCCTGCGCCCGCCAGGTGGCGAGAGGCCGTGCGCCGTCCCCGCCGCCGTGCGGCCGAGCGAGCCCGTCGCCGTCGGCAGCGGGTCGGGCAAGGCCGCCCACGAGTGGCCGTGGCCGCCCTCCGTGCCCATCCAGCCGCGGTGGGCGGGCGTGGCCGCCGGCGCTGCCCGCCGTACGACCGTCGGGGAGCCCGAGTCCGACCCCGACGAGCCAATCGAGGACGTGTCATCGACAGCCGCGGCAGCGGCAGCCGCCATATTCAGGGGCCCGCCCGTCGGCACACGGGCGCCCGGCACGCCCCAGCCGCTGGCGCCCGGGAAGCCCGACGCGGTAAACGCTGGCGCGTTGGCGCACAACATTTTGGCCGACAGCTCGGCGGCGGCGGCAGCGAGTTCGGCGGGCACCCCAAGCGACATGCTGCGGCCAAAGGCGGGGCCGCCGGCGCCGCCGGCGCCACGGCCGACCATCGGGTGGGCGTAGTGCGAGTGCGGGTGCGCCGCCCGTGGCGGGTACATAAACGAGGGGGGCACCGCAGACGCGGCGCGGGTAAACGGGGCAGACGTTGGCACTTGGCCGGCTGCCGACGCGGGAGTCTTGTAGTCATTGAGCTGCGACGGAACGCACTCGGTGAGCAGCTTGTCGGCGTCATCCATGTCGTCGGGGACGCACGGCGGGACGGCCGCGGCGGCGACCGACGCGGTCGCAGCAATGGGCGCCGCCACCGCGCCCACACGGGTAGCCGCAGCGGCAGCCGCTGCTGCTGCAGCGGCCGGGCCATCGGCGTCGAGGGGGGTCGGCGGCGCCCAACACGGGGCGCTCACCGCCATGCTCGATGAGCGGAAAAAGGAGCCACCGCCACCGTCCATGGCGACGAGCGAGGGTGGGGGGGTGGCTGGGGAAAGGGTGGTCACGATGCCCAGTGCGGGCACGCCCACTGCAGGCGGACGGTCACGGCCACGATGGGCGAGTTGAGGGGGAGGTGGGTACGGGCAGCGTCTGGAGTGAGCAGGCGTGTCACTGCCGACACGGTGCTAGTCTGGATGGTCATGGACCGCCCCACAATGGAGCCCGACGCGGGGGCTTTATAGCAGCCGCCGCAGCGGATGCACCGGGGGCACCGGCGCGGCCTCGGCGGGCCGCGTGCAACAGCTCTGGGGGGGCATCGGCTCCCAAAGCGGGAGCCCCCCCCCCCCCCCCCCCCCCCCCCCCCCCCCCCCCCCCCCCCCCCCCCCCCCCCCCCCTCCCCCCGCCAAACGCCCCACGGCGCCCCGCACGGAGGGCAGCAAAACCGCACCGCGCCGCGCATCGGCATCCCCCGCGGGCGCATGCGCGCGTCGCGGCGGCGGCGGCGGCGGCGCGCCGGTAGGGGGGCACGCCGGCCCGGGCGGGCGGGATCTCGGGAGCGGCGGCGGTCGGCCGCCGCCGCCCCGCCGCCCCGTCGCGTGGCAACTCCTGGCGGCGGCGCGCCTGGCGTGGCAGCCCCCCGTGCCAGTGTGGGCGCGGGGTGGCGCGGCGCCCGCCGCCGCCGCCCGTCGGCCGCGGCCGCGCTGGGCGAGGCGGCGGCCGCGTGGGCGGTCGGCCGCCCGCGGCGGCGGGGTTGGCGCGCCCCGATGCAAAAGCGCGGGCGGCCAAGTGGCGACTCGGCCGGGTGGGTGTGGCGCAGCGGCCCGAGGGGGGGCACCGGGCGGCGCCAGGGCCACCTCCCTTGCCTGGCGGCAAACGAAACGAGCCCACAGCGGCACATGAACCGCAGTCGCGAGCTCGGCGTTTGCCGCGCTGGCGTGCCGGCCGGCCGGTTCCCGCGCCGCCCCCCCCCCCCCCCCCCCCCCCCTTCCCCGCACCGATTGGGCGGTCAGAACGGATGCGGCGGTGACCGATTGGAGTGAGTCTGAGCGGCCTGCGGCAGACCCACTTTGGCGCTGGAAGCGGCCGCCCCGCTGGTGCAGCAACCGGGGCCCCCGACCGCCCCCAGGAGGGCCGAGAGGCATCTGTACCCCCCGCCAGATGACCGTGCAGGTGGTGGGGGCGCGATTGCTCTGGGTCACCCAGCCCTGCCTTCAGGCCGGCTGAGCCGCCTCTTGAACCCCCGTGGGAGTATGGTCTGCCTTGTGTCGAGGCCAAGGACGCACGAGCCCCTGCCGCGGCCACGGGACGCAGACATGCCGGAAGCGGCGTGTGCATGACATTTGTGGGGCAGGCGGGAGGTCTCGAGTACACAACGGCCGACCGGCAGCGTCAGTAGCCCACATCCAGCGGCCGCGGCGCCGGCCTCGTTGGTCACCACGTGAGAGGCGGGCAGCGACTCACCCAAACCGCCAGCTGTCGGCCAAAAACGGAGGCGTGGCTCCAGACTCCACCACAGGCACACATGCCAGGCGTGCAAAGAAAAGAGAGCGGCCGTTGCGCCTCCCGCATGCCCCTGAAAAGCACCCCAAACACCCCTCGTGCAGGCGTCGCAGGCCGCCCTTGCCGATACTGGCGAGCCACGTGCGAGGCCCTGCGAAGCGGCGGGGACCGCCTGCCGGACAGAGGGCCACGCGGTGGCCCCCGGATCGGCCTGCCGCGGCTTTGGTGCCGACGGACGGGCGCCTCCTGACGGGGCACACCCGTTGCGGGTCGGGCTAACGAGGGGGCACGACGTGAACCCAGTGTGAAGGGGGGGGGGGGGGGGGGGGGGGGAACGCCGCAGACGGGGCCCCGGCCCGACGAGCGGCGCGAGGATCGACAGCTGGCTCGGTGCGGCTGTCGACCAGACACGTGGGTCCCGACCGGCGAGTTATGGGAGGGGGGGGCCGCCAGGCAGCCGCCGCCCTCCTCATGTTTGCGCATGAGCGCACGATTTGCGCAGGCATACACCGCACGGGCAGGTCGAGATAATAAGCTTCATGCACGACGCGTGAGTCGCCCACCGCGAGGTTGCCGCCGCACCCCGAGGCTGTCGCGGCACGCCGAGAATACGATACGGTGGGGTGGACCGGCCGACGCACGCCCGCGTACCAAACAATGGAAAATACGGCCGCTTCCGCGACTTTCACTCTAGGAGCGGTTTTATTGGTCGATCCGAAATCACGCACGGTCTGCAAGTGGGGCTACTAAGATGACTGGTGGACACTCGCGTCGTGCCCGCTGCGCCACACCGAGACGCAGCGTCGTGCTCCGCCAGGTGCCGTGCCTCGGCGGGAGCGCAACGGAGGTGCTGGCTGGATCCGGGCCATCTGCGGCCGCCCTGCACACCTCGCAGAAGCCATGACCGAGGCCGTGCTCTGCTCTGGGACGTTGCAGTGTGTCGCCAGCCGAGCGACTCTTGGGTCGCAGCGACGTGCCGCAAAGAGCAACGACGCGTCGTCAGCTGTTGATCTTTTCCCCAACATGTTCGAAAAGCGTTGGGAACATTTGGGGGCGAGGGTTCCAACGGGCTCTCAAAGAGTTGGGGTGTGATGGGAACATCTTGGGGAACCGAGGGCCGTCAGGTGCGTTGTGGAAGATCCCCAGTGCCCGTAGCGCGCACAGTCTCGAGAGAGCCATGCCGGAAGCCTCGCCTCACATCGACCAGGCGGACTCAACTTACAAAGCAGTGTGTAGACTTACATTTGAGTTGTGTGCTCTCCGATGCCAAGCTCTTCATGCCATGGCGCTGCTCTTCAACAGCCCGGGCCTTGACAGCAGGCAAGAAACCCTGGGTGTCTTGTTCCCGGCAACCATACTTCCATGTCTCTTCAGGAGCTCGGACACGTCCCCTGCAAGCATGCTATTGAACTGGCTGGAGACAACGAGAGGACCTGACTGTTCACGTTCGAGCTTCACTGGCTGCTTGGAGGCGCGTTCAACCCAGAAAAAAAAATGGACTGCGCAGCGCTGCATCCAAACAACCGCTTTACAGTGCTGCTTTCGAACCCCTGGCCGGCCGATCGGAAGCGAGGAGCAGTACCACGGCCATGCTGCGAGCTCGGTGAAGTGCATTCGGACGGCGTTTTTCGGGTTTCAGTCTGCTGGAGCACTTGTCTTCGACGCGGGCTTGTATGGCTGGTTAGGGCTTGTCCGTCGTTGGTTGCGCTTGCAGTTGTGGTCTGGACCATGTCCTGGGCATCATTGCATGTACCATACGCCATTTCGTTTTGTGTTGTAATGGGGTGTAGTCCGTAGATCTATTTGTATTTATTTATGGTGCCTACTTGGTGCATAAACCGCAGGTGGCGCTTCTCAAATTGCATCATCACGAGAGACGTGACCGAATCGCCCAACTTAATCGGTGCGCGTTCTGCGACATGTTCGGGGATGTTCGGCCCCAATGTGTTCTAATTCATGTTTCCAACAAGTTGGGCCTTTGGCCACACGAGCAGCGCATCGGGCGCTCAATAGGAAAACGGTCAACTTCTGACGATGCACTTTGCCAGTCGGCGGTGTCGGCAAGCTCGGCCCTGCGTGGCAACCTCTGGGCGGCGGGAGGCGAGGGTCGAGTTTCGACACACCGACTTGGGGAGGGTTCCGAGCTACCAACCCGAAGGAGATGCACGGCGGCCCTTGGATCGCGAGCAGTGGGAGTGGGGTCTGGACTGGTGGCCTTGGCGGATATCTGCGCCACGCCAACGCCGTCTGGCGGGCTCGTCGGGGAAGCGCGAAGTGCACTGGCGGCGGCCACACGCTGGATCTTGGATCGGTACGCCGAAGAACTGCGCGCACAGCTACCGGTGTGTCCCTCTCAGATATATTTTTCGTCTTTTCGGTCTGGTGAATCTATACGTGCCACTGCGAACGATAATGATTTCGGTCAACAGAGCGGCGATCGCTTTGTTCAAGAGAATTACACTTGGCTACACCGAAAGCTTTGTTTCAAGATCGAGGGACCAATCATAGGTGCTCAGATTCTAGACAACAGCGCTCGTATTGCCGGGCCCGGCGAAGCAACCACTCACAGAGCTGAAGACACTCGAACTGCAGTACCGGTCCATTGCACGAAGGTGACTCTTGCAGATGAATATCTGAGACTTTTTGGACAGGGGGGCCGCCCAGAGCATAAAGCGAGACTACCGAAACGGCGGTTATTTTCTGCGGTTCCAGAAGTGCGCTGCCCGAGCCACCACCGCCCTCCAGACGAGTCCGCTCTACCAGGAGATGCGTTCGTCGGCAACACCAGTCCCGCGCCTGCCACGGCCGAATGGCGTGCGGCATCCTGAGGGTAGTTTTCTGGGTGGGGCCACAGGGTCCCCCGTCGAACCAACGGGAACCACGGCCACCTCGGGTTCGTGGCCTCAAGCGGAACTGCGTGTTGTCGCGGTCCCCGATCCCTCCTAATTCAGGACGAACCGTGGATCCGCGGCAGCTGCACGCCGCCGACGGTTTCTCGGTATTGCAGCGATGAACCGGGTTGGGCGTACTGCAGCGCCGCGATCACGCTCCGTTCTCCTTTTGTATTCTTGTCTCGTGGCCAACAACCCTTCGTTTTTCTGGCGGAATGCTACGACCACGCAAGGCGCATGGGATTCTGGAAGGCCCACCGTTGGGGGTGCTACGCGGACACAGAAAACGGGTCCAGCCGACTCGTCAGTTGGCAGGGGACGCCTGCAGGCTGCCAGTTCCACGGTGGCTGCCGTCCCGATCAGGACCCGACAGCGAGCCGTGGTGTCAAAGCTACCGGAGGGCAGGTAGTGCACGGTGGCGAGGATGGCATGAACCTCGTTACAAAGCTTGCAACCTGGACGGGAGGCTGAACGGGAGTTTCGTTCGCGGACAGTCTGAACGGAAGCCGCTCCCGTTCAGGCTCCCGTTCGTGAACGGGAGCCTGTACGGGAGTGGCTCCCGTTCAGGGGAATCCTGCAAGCTTCTGTTCCGTCGCCCTCGCAGGACTGAACCTGTCTCGATGACGATCCTTAATCCAAGCATAAGACAGGCCAATGGGAGAGCTAAGTGGGACGATCACGTCGATGACGCCCCTGTTGCATCTCAAGCGCCGCTGCAACTGGGCAAGGCGCCTGGAAATTGCGGCCACAGGCGGCATTCGAACACATGCATTGATCACTTGTGACGCAGAGGCCCAAGCGTCGCTTGGACTCCTTGGGGTGCCTCGACCTCGGCAAGCAAGAGACACAACTGACACGAAGAAGCTGAGGTATGTGCGACGTTTTCACTTTGCGAGTACGAGCCCCTGATGGGTTTGGGAAGGCGATCCATCGTCGTTGTCTGGCCACTGCCTGTCAGAACCGTTGGTGCTGCGCGAATGGCGAGTTCTCGACGCTGTGTCTCACCTTCCTGGTCATCCCTGAAGTGGTGTCGAGGTCACCTGCCGTGTACCCTACCGCGTGCTAAGGTGTGGGGGCGCCCTGGCCTCGATGGACGATGCCTTGCGACCACGGCCTCGTCGTCTGGTTGTGCGCGGGGGCCGCGAGAGTGTCCTTACCCAGTGATGAAAGTAAATATGGAGCGGGGGGCGGAGTGGGAGGGGGGAAGCGGGAGAGGGGGTGCAGTTTTGGAGAGCGGGGGCGGCTGCCGCAGACGTCTAGGGCAAAATAGCGGCCCATGAAGGGGACGGCTCATAACAGAGGCACTGCTCGCGGCTGTGACGCTTCCACCCCCTCGTGACGGCAGCACGACGCGCGGTGCTAGTGGAGTTGGTAACGGGAGGGGCGCCACGATGAAGGAAGAAACAAAAGTGACGCAATTTCATTTCGTCTCTTGCATTAAAGACGCACGCTACGCATGCACAAGTACCAGTGAGCAGAGGAAGAAGGACAAACAAACGAAACATATGCCAGCACCACACGAGCTACGAGCACGGGCGCCACACGCCAAGCCCACCGCTGCGACCTAGTGCCGACCTAGAGGCCCGGCTGCTGGTCACGGCTGGTCCACGGGCAGAAGGTGTTCGTGAAGTAAAGGGACAGGCGGCGCTGTGCAGTCTAGTTGTTCTTGTTGCTCGGCGTGGCCCGCAGTCCAAGGTGGTCTCCCAGGTCGTATCAATCGACCTGGACGTCCTCGGCGCTCAGGATGCGTTCGGAATCCACAAGGTCCAGGGCGGGGTGAGAATCTCCGTCATGCGCAAAATCCCACGCAAGGCGCACAAACCCGTAACGCGTCAAGACAAGTACCGGCCGGATATCAGCACGGCGCATACGATGGACGACGACGCAGCTGCGGGGCTTTCCGTCCAGGAAGCGCAACACCAGGCGCATGCGGCCCCAGCAAAGGCCGCCGGAAATATCCTCGTAGCGGATGAACGAATAGCAGGGCTTCCCAAAGAAGCTGTCCGCGGCACGAAGGTGCTGGCGCACCGGAGGGGCTCCCCACTCAAAACGCGCCATGAATCGAACCGTGCGGTGCTGCGTCACGTAGCAGTCGTCGGCCATATCTAGCGCGTCGTGGAGGTTGGCCAGCGCCGGGATATGGCGGAGGTCACCGACGGCCACCCGTTGGGCGCGGCCCGAAAATGACAGCAGACACGTCTGCGTCGGAGGGTCCTCAACCGAGTTGGAGCTGCCGGCGCTCGCGGCCCCGTCGCTCCCGCGCGCGGCATCGACCGCCTCATCTGCCGGCGCGCCGGTAGAAGCGCTGCCAGTGCCGGCGGCACCAATGGCGGTGACGGCGTTGTCGTCACGTCTGCGTGAAGCCAACGGACCACCAGGCACGGAGGTGGTTGTGTCATCTTTCGCGTCGAGTAGCTCCCGGATGACAGCCGACTGGGCTTCTTCGCAACGCATCTTTTGACGAGCCACACCTGGCGCGCGCTTGTTTCTGCGTTTGAACATGCGCTTGCAGCTACCGTGAAGCTTGTCGTTCACCGACGTGTCGCCCTCCCCCAGGTTGCCACGGTTGCGTAGCTCGTCGCCTAGGTGCTGCACCAGGTGGTGCAGCTTGGTGGTCTTGACATGGCCGTACAGTGTCTGGATTGAGTCAATGGCGAGCACCTTCGCCGCTTCGTCGATGTCGTTCACAGCTGCGTCTGTGAAGACGGTCGGGTCAGCCAAATTGTCGCCGAACAGCATTCCGCAGAGGCTTGCCGCCTGGAAGAACATCTACTGGTAGGCGTCATGTACGGGCACGCCGTCAAAGTGCTCCACGTCGGCACTTGAAACGGATAGGCGGTCGTTGGGCAGGGCGCCGCCCTGCTGGTCGACGACGGACAAGTCATCACCCGGAACGGCCAGCCAGCCGTCGTCGCAATCGCTAATGGCGTCGCCCGCCGAGCCGAAGAGGGACGCAAGGCTGGAGTCGCTGTCGTCGCCGCTGGAGTCTTCGATGGAGAGACTGCCGGCCGACGCCGGGGCTCGAGAAACCCGCCCAGTAGGCGCCACCGCCGTGCCATCAACCGTGGCACGGGCAGCGTCGACCGCATCAAGGTGGTCGATCAGGCCAGCCACCATGAACGGCCAGAAAATGCTGAAATGCCGCCAGCTGCGACCCGTCATCGTTGCCTGGGGCTCGGATGCAGGCACGAAGAGCTGAAAAGTAAAGGCAAGCCGCAAGAAAGACGCCAGAAACATAAAAAGGAGCACGACCTGGCTGTGCGTCAGTATGGTCGCAGGGTCCTGTTGCACTCATGCGTGCACTTCGGTACCCATGGCTACACCGCTCAGCCCCGCCTCAGTACACCGCAACCTGTTCGTCCCACGGACACTCAATCTAGCTCCCCGATCTCCCCCCAGATCCGAGCAGTGAAGCGACAACGTACCCCGGTACAGATAGTGTGGCCTTGCAGTTGCGTCCCAGATGAAAGACGCGCAACTTCAGAGCGTCTAGATTATCCTGCACCAAGCCAAGACGCGCTTGGCCGGCGCCCGCACACACCGCGCGCAAGACGTCCGGCATGCGCTGCGCCAGGAGGCGCAAGATGCCCAACTTCCACACGGGGAGAAGGTCAAAGGACAAGACCTGATAGAGGTTTTATGGGGCCTTTCCGAGTTCGTGAACGGCACCCAGGGCGGGGGAAAACGCCAGAGCGCTGTGCTCTTGGCCAAGGGCGCGGCGACGGCTGGCGTGCGGGTCCTCCGCCGGCACGACTGCGGCCGCCCGATGCGCGTCCAAGGTTGTCGCGACGTCGCGGTCGACAGCGCGCACGCCGAGCAAGCCGCCGCTCACGTCCTTGTTCTCCAAGCATGGAGAACAAAAAGAACGACAGCGGCTGCCCATAAGCGCCATCATGCTACGCTCTTCGACTTGGTTGACGACGAGGCTCACCACACGCGGAAAAAGTAGCACGGATCCGTGCCCAGGCACATGCGACGTAACGTCTTCTTTGCTTGCACGTGTGGAAGCGCGCAGCGATACGGCGAGCCTGCGCTGAAAGATTTCGTTTCGCATGTCGCTCACAGCGAGCATGGCGCCAGCGGTGCGCCCGACCGCCTTGGAGATATGCTGGATGTACTCGACCGTCTTCCACTGCCCGCTGTTGTCGAGAACGTTCGTGATGTTGATGCGCACGGGGAACATGTAGTGTGCACCGCTACATGACACAAACGCCTCGTCAGCGTGGAGCTGCACCCTCTAGACGCGGGCGTCGGCGCCATGAATACGCCGCACATTTAGGCTCGCATTGACGTAGAGGTCGGCGTCGAGCGTCCCTCGACGCTCGCGGTCGTCGTTGGAGTCGTCACCGGCCTCGACAGCGGCCGCCACGCCCCCCCCCGCAGACGGGACACGACCAAACGACATATTTCTGGCGCCCGCCAGGGCGTCCAGAGCGACCTAGAAAACGTCTCGATAGTAGTACACAAAAGAGCGCCCGCCAATCTCAATGGTGACCACCATCCAGTGGCGGGTCGACAGCACGCGGTTTTGCTCATGGCGTGTGGCCGTCAAGAAATCGTGCGCCGAGGGGAAAGCCGCCGACACGGGGACAACCAGGCTGGTGCCTCTGGTAGCCTCTTGCTCCACCGCACACAGCGACTGCGCGTAGGCAACGTGGTCACGCTCCGACAAGCCGCAGCCGCCCGCCGTGAGCGCACAAAGAAGAGCACCACGCAGCGCAGGTGAGCAGAAGCGCGAAGGGCAGCTCGCCCACGAGAGAGGAACGACAGCATTTGAATGTGACGTCTCAAGAAACTCGAGGTAGTACGCACGGATGCGAGATGCCGTGCTCGAGAGAAGCATGTGCCGTGGCAGGGCTGCGAGCAAGTCGACGGCAGCCGCTCCGATTGTGTCGTCGTCATCGCCGTCCGTGTCACTTTCCTCCTCATCTTCTGTATAGTAAAGCCACTCTCCGACAAGCACGCTGCCGTCGTTGTCGGCCTCGGCCTCATGCGACGACGCCACTTCGCCTGTACCTTTCGTGGCGGGGACCCCAGCGGCGGACCCCCGCACGGAGGCGGTCATGCCGGTTGTCACCTTCTCCGTTGGCGCCTCGCCGTCGTCAGCGGGGAATAATAGCCCTTCCGAGAAGTTTCCCATAGCGGCCGAAATGTTGACCTCGTCCCCGTCCGGTGACGCCGCGTCGTCGTCTACGACAGTTGGCAACGTTGACGCCTGCGCGCAGGCCGTCACGCGCACGGCGTTGGCGTCGGGCACTGCCTCTCCGGCCGTGCTCGGAGTGGTACGAAGAACCAGATACTGCCGCGCTTCTGTACTCGTAGCCGCCGTGTGATTGTCCACCGGGGACGGCGCCGCCGCGTCGTTAGAGGCGGAGGCTTAGTCGTTGAGCAGCGGCGGCCCAGGCGTGCTCGCCATGGCGGCCATGGGGCCGCGCTCGAACGACTGGGACATGATGGCCGCCGCTGCGGCGGCCGCGGCGCAGCGGATTTCGTTCTTGCGCGACGTCTGCACGTGGCGGGCCAAGTTTGGAGTGTTGTGAAACGACAGGCAGCAAAAAGGGCACGGGATGGGATGCGACGACAGAGCCCGGGGCGGCGCCATGGCAACGTCTCAATGGGGGTACGATGCTGGAAGGTAGGAGAAGGCCGAGTGGTGCTCCGGCAGGGAGGGAAGGGGCGTAGAAAAGATGTGAAAGAGCACGGACGTGATGGGGGCGTCGGCGGCGGGGGGCTGCTCTCAAAGCGCCGCGGAGCGAAAGTCCGTCGCAGAAACTTCTCAGATGACAGCCAAGTCATGAAGTAGCGACTGTCTTCCAGCCATGCAGAGGAGTGGGACTGATAAATGCATTACGTTTGGTACCTTATTTTCTCAACAGAGGGAGGCTTGTGATTTTCACACAATTTGACCGCGCATACTCGCCAAAGAGATAACGTGCTGCACGCTATAGCACCCTTGGCCACTCGTTCCGACGGACAAAATGCGACACGCAGCAGTTGACTGCAAGGTCTGAGATTGTCGTCACGCCTCAAAAATCGTGGTGGGCGTGCTTCGGACGATACGCGAATCGCTGTCTTTCACAATAGTCGGCACAGTGCGGCACCCCGGCACCGCGCGGTGAGTGCGACTGCCTTCTTCGAGCTGTGCCGTGGCCACCGCTTCTGTGCGCCTCCCTGGAGCGCGCGGGTATGGCGACCTCTCGTGACACTTTCTAACCCCGACCGTCGCGCTCGCTTTTGGTCTGGTTCTCCCCGCGAAGCAGCTGATCTGCTTGTTTCCGCTCATCTCCTTCGCGCTCCGCAACGACGGCCCGGTTGCGGTGTCTGTGCCAGATATTGCCCGAGTGAAGGCCGATCCGCGTCGCATTGTCTCCACGCTGCCATTTTCATGCAACCCCCCCCCCCCCCCCCCCCCCCCCCCCGCGTGATAGGCGCGCTGAGACGGGTTCGTGACGTCCAGAATTCCTTGGCCGCTTGCGTGGCCGGCGTGCATTTGCAGGTTTGTTTGTGGACCCATTGCCTGATTGTGGGGCTGCGCCGCGGTGCTCTTGGCAGGATGTCCCGTCTGAGACGTGCATCCAGACGGCTTGTACGGTTACGGCGAGGATCTGGCGACCAGGTATAGGAGCGCCTGCTCTTCGCCATCCGGAAACTAATCTAACGCTCCACCAAGTCAACCGTCTCAACCTTCGCGCACAAGTCGCCACTGCCGTTGCTTGTTTCCATCAGCACCTCCGAACTAGACCCTTTAGAGCTCCCACAACGAGTCTACTGCTTCCGGCCGCTGCCGACCATCGCCGCCAGGTCTCACCTTCGCGGCTTTGTGCGGGCTGCTCCGGTGGCGTACGTTAACAATCAAGGCGACAACTCGACGGCACCGGACGGGGCGGGCTCAATCCCGCTAATGACGGGGATGCGTTACGCCACGGACGGGGCGGCTCTTCAGGCTGGTGCTCAAGGACGCGCATCTATGCCAGTGCGCTTCGCGCAGGGAGTCTTGTCCGCGCCGCCGGCGCTCGACGCCCTTTCCGCGTGGCACCGCCGGCTTCCATCCGGGTCCGCCGGCGCATCCTCCCATCCTCAAGGGCTGCTTGATGGGCGCTTCATGGGTCACGGCGCCTCCACCTTGAGGTTGGCCTCGCCTTACGTACTTGAAGGTGGCAGTGACGTGCCTTCGGAACCAGCCGCCGCACGTCCACCGTCGTTCGCGACCCCCCCAGGAGCGGCGTCCGCGGCCCCGTACGGAAACTTTGGTGTCCGCGCAGCCGCTTTGAGCCCTGTGGCGGAGCACGAGACCTGTTGAGCATTGCTCAGCAATTCCATGTCACTCAATGCTTTGGCTGGATGTCACATTGCAATTGGTTATGTACTTTGACATGAGTTTTGATGTTATCGCATGTAGTTGATTTTGGGCACCCTTTCGGGGATGAGCTCCGGGAGATTGGCGAGGTGCGTGGTCGGAATTTTGAGGGGCTATGAGCGGGTGTGCTCGCGGCCCGTGCGCCCTCCGCCCGCGGAGGTGCGTGGTGTGTGTATGCTTGCTAGGAGTGGGGGTGTTTGCGGGAACTGAGAGCGTGGGGGCGCCTGTGTCTTACCAGGCTGCTCGCTTCCGGCCCGCGCCACCTCTTTCGTACAACCTCAACGCGCCCACCCACTGTACTGCCCGCTTCACAGGTTATGGGCCCAGTTGTCGCTGTTGGTCATCGTCTTTCTCTCCTAGGGTCTCTAGGGGGACGAAGTTGCTCAGGTCGCGGTGTGTGCCGGCGTTGGACGGGCGGGTGCAGTCTCTAACGTTGACAGGGTGGTACCTGTCGGTGCCACGGTCGTCAACATGTCGGACCACGGCCGCTTTGTCAGCCCGTGGTTTGCACAGCTGTACGACGACTACAAAGTGTGGGCGGCGCATCAACGTGCGCAGCTCATGAAGGAGACGCTGTGGAAGGCGGTCGTGACGGACCGTCCGGCGTCTGGGGCGGACGAGAAGAAGGCCGACGCGGTGGTCGAGGAGTGGGACGCCATGAATGAGGCGGCTCTTGCGACCATCCAGATGTCGGTCAAGCCCGTGCACCTCAACACGCTGACGTCGTTTGACACGGCTAAGGAGGCGTGGAACTCGCTCAAGTGCATGTCTGAGGCGCGGAACAACGCTCAGCTGCTTGGGCGCATGAAAGGGCTCAGCAGCCTGAAGAAGGGCGACGAAGAGAGCATCATCAAGCTCGCGTCGCGCGCCAAGATCATCCGGGAGGAGCTGGCCATGCTCGGCAACCCGGTGGACGAAAACACGCTCGCGCTGCGTGTCTTGTCGTGGCTTTCTTCCAAGTACGGGATGCTCAGGATGGTCCTGGAGAACGAGGACGTCAAGCTGGTCATGTCTGACGTGACGGCTAAGCTGCTACAAGTCGAGCAGCGGAACATGTCTGCGGAATCACCGAAGCCCGGTGGTAGTGGCAAGTCGCGAGCCTTCGCGGCTGCGGCGCCAAAGAAGCCGTTCGACAAGAAGTCGGTCGTGTGCTACTACTGCGACAAGAAGGGGCACATGAAGCGCGACTGCTACAAGCGGAAGGCTGACGAGGCCAAGGTCAATAACAATCCCGGTCGCGGCGGCCGTGATGGCGGCCATGGGGGTGGGCCCCAGGCGGGTGCCGCTCTGACCTATACTGCTTCGGCAGGTCAACCTGGCTCTCGTAAGGAACACGGGAGCACCAGCGGGGCGTCGACCTGGGTGCTCGATTCGGGGGCGACCAACCACATGGCCGCCGGCGACAAAGGCTTCACCGTCCAGGCGGCGGGGAGCGAAGACCAGGTCACCTTGGCCAATGGTGACAAATTCCCCATCAAGGGGCACGGCCACGTCTCTATGGACGTTGGAAAGAGCAACACCAAGGCGCGCATGGTCTTAGCAGAGGCCATGCTCGTGCCCGACCTGACCAGCAACCTGCTGTCGGTTCGGGCGATAGACCGCAACAGTGGCGCGGTGGTGTTTGTCGGGGACGCCTGCTACATCCTCAGAGACGGGGATGCTGTTCGTACGAGCGGCGTGCTCAACGAGGCGTCGGTAGTCGGAAAGGTCAACGACGGGGAGCCGTATGTGCTCAAGGTGACGCCCGTGAGGGATTCGGCGAAGGCGGCGTCCACCGGCATCGCCGGGAAGGCGGAGCTTTGTCATCGCCGGTTCAACCATTTGGGGTTTGAGAACCTCACGCGGGCCGCCAAGATGGTCGACGGGATGCCGTCGTCGGTGGCCACTGCCGATCGTGTGGTCGACACTGTGTGTGTGCCTTGCGTGGATGGAAAGATGGTGCAGGCACCGCATCCGCGGACTTCCACCAAGACCACCAAGTGCGAGCTGGTCCACACCGACGTGGGTGGGCCACTGACGGAGTCACTGGGTGGCTCCACATACTTCATCACTGCTCTGGAGGACAGCACTGGTTTCATCATGGCGACACCCATCAAGAAGAAGGGGATGGCGTCAGAAGTGCTCAAGACGCGCATCAAGCAGCTTCAGACGCTTCCGGGTGTCAACGTCAAGCGCGTCCGTCACGACGGTGCCAAGGAGTACCTCACTCATGACCTCAGGGCATGGTACGAGGAAAAAAGCATCACCTCGGAGATGACGGCGCCGTACAAGCCGCAGCAAAACGGAAAGGCAGAGAGGGTCAACCGCACGCTGATGGAGCGCGTGCGTGCTGCACTTCTAGATTCCGGGGCGGAGGAGGAGCTGTGGGCTGAGGCCCTGGCCTCCGTCGTCCATGTGCTCAACCGTTCGCCAGAAGCGGGGCTTGACGTGACGCCGCTGGAAGCGCTGACGGGACGACGCCCTAACGCTGCGGGATTCCACGTCTGGGGGAGTCGCGCCTGGGCGCTCAAGCCCAAGAAGCAGCAGCGCAAGCTGGAACCGAGGACCGACGTGGGCCGCTTTGTTGGCTACACGGTTGGTGGCAAGGCCTACCGCATCCTCCAGGACGGGACGAACAAAGTGTTCGAGCGTCGGGACGTCCTGATGAAAGAGAAGCCGACGAAGGCCGTGACTTCACCCGTCGGTTCAAGCGTTGGTCCTCAGCTGACGATGACCGAGGACAGCGACAAAAACGGCGACATCGACGGGGCCCTGGACGTGCTCGATGCCGAAGAAGATGGCGGGGAGAAGCTTATTCCTGAAGAGGACTCCGAGAGCGACTGCGACGGCGATCCTGACGACCTCGCGGACGACAACGACGATGAGGAAGGTCAGGGTGATACTGCTTCCATACACCCGGTCGGTCACTCTTTCGCGGAAATGGACAATGCGCTCCGGGACCTCGTCGCTCTACACGTAGGCCAGCCCCCAAGGTAACCTGGTGGGAGAAGGACCCCAAGACGTACCTGGCCAGCGGTGCCGAGTCGGCGGCCAAGGATGGCTGGGACTTGACCCAGCCGCCTGCAAACGAGAAGGAGGCGCGTGCCCGTCCTGACTGGCTGTTGTGGCAGAAGGCCATCAAGGACGAGGTTGTGGCGCACTAGAAACTTAGAACCTGGTCCAAGACCAAGGTGTGCAACAAGAAGCAAAAGACGGTCAAGACCCGCTTTTTGCTCGACGTCAAGCACGATGGAGAGGGAAAGCTGACGCGGTACAAGGTGCGGCTTGTGGCCCAGGGCTTCAACCAGGTTCCGGGGCGGGACTTCGATGAGACGCGGGCAATAGTTCCAAATGCGGCGACCACGCGTGCAATATTCGCCGTGGCGGCCACCCATGACTGGGAGATTCACCCTGTCGACGTTAAGACAGCCTTCCTGAACGCAAATATGGACAAGGAGATGAACATCAAGCTGCCGGATGGTGCCGAGGACGCGGACCAGGGGGAGATGTGCCGGCTGAACCTGGCCCTGTACGGGGCAAAGCAGGCGGGACGTCTTTGGGGCATGAAGCTGGAAAAAGAGCTCAAGGAGATGGGCGCCTCTAGGTCACCCGTGGACCCGTGCGTCTACGAATGGAACAACCCTGTGCACGGACGCGTCTTCATCCTGATCTACGTTGACGATCTTGTCGTTGCGGGAAAGAGCCTGGCGGGTGCTAAGGCCGTCAAGTCGGCAGTGTCGGGAAATTTCGACGTGCGCGACATGGCGGAGGTGAAGGACTTCATCGGCATCAAGGTCATGCGCGACCGCAAGGCCAGCATTATTACTTTGAGCAACCCGGGTCACACTGCGGCGCTGCTCGAGGCGTTCGGCATGGAGATGGCGACACCCAAGAAGACACCCATGGCGTCGGGGGTGAAGCTCGCAAAGACGGGGAAGGACCTGCTGCCGGAGGGCAACCGCTACGCGGAGCTAGTAGGTTCCCTGCTCTACTTGTCGACGATGACGCGGCCAGACATTTCTTTTGCAGTCGGCGTGCTGTCCCGCTTCATGTCTTGCTCCGAGAAAGCTCACATGCGCGCGGCCAAGGGTGTGCTGCGCTACCTTTGCGGCACAACACGACGGGCCCGGTCAAGTCGGGCGGCGCGGCGACGGCGTCCGCTCGGACCGGCGGGGCGCCCGTCAATGTGGGCGCCGCCAAGGCCAAGGGCTCGACGGCGGCCACCCCCCGGGCTGGAGGGGCGGCCGCACCGGCGCACGTCATGCCGAAAGGCGCCACCAAGTCAAGTGGCGCGGCGTCGGCGACGGCCCGCGGCAAGGGTGTCCGTCGGTCGCGCCCGGCTAGCGGCGCGACCCCGAGCCGGGAGACTTCGGCGGCGGGGAGACCAGCGACGCGACCGCCGCCGGCCGCCCGCCGGTCCAAGTCCCCGGCGGGGTCGGCGACGGCCTCCCGCGCGTCAAGTGCGGCGGGGCGGTCAGCCGACGAGAACGCGGAGGCCCCCACCATGGCGGCCGCCCGCGTGCCGCTGCCGCTTAGCCGGCCGGGGACCCAACCGGCGGCGGCGGCGGCGACCGCGGCGGCACCGGCCGTTGGGGGGGAGGACCCCATGGAGCAAGACTCCCCCCCGCCGGTGCCGCGCCGGGTGCGCCCCCCGCCAGTGGAGGAGGCGGGGCCCGCGGGGGCGGAGACGGGGGCGCTAGTCCAGTGGACGCCCCCCCACGCCCCTAGCCAGTTGGTGGAGTGCCGCCTTCTGGCCCTATGCGAGGCCATCCTGGTGCCCAAGCAGGGCCCGGCTTGGCAGCGGTGGCTGACGCGTCACCCCGTGCAGTACGAGCTTCCTGCCGGGGTGACCGCGGACCTCCCCGCCCTACTGGAGGCGGCGGACGCGCCGTGGGTGGAGCGCCTGGCGGTGCGCCTGTCCAATGTGATGGACGAGGCGACCGCGGGTGACGATACCCCGGTCGTCGCGTGGGAGTGGGCGTGTTGTTCTCCCCCGTACTTGGGGGAGAGGGACCCCCACTTCCACCAGCAGGACTCCCGCACGGAGCGCCGTGTGCGGGACGCGTCTGGTATTCTGGTGATTGCTACTCAAGTCGAGAGCACTCAGATCCACGTCTCTGCAAGGCGGGACTACTATGTCCCGACGCCGACGTGGTGGTCGGCGTTGGAGGTGCCCTATGGGTTCCCCGCGAGGATGCCCCGCATCGTGGCCTACTTTGGCACGGTGCTCCGTCGGGGGGAGTCTACCCCGGCGGCGGCCATCCTGGCGACCCAATGGGTACTCGAGGTGGCGGGGGTGTGGT
>ENA-ORXR01000931-ORXR01000931.1-marine-metagenome-genome-assembly--contig:-NODE-931-length-34393-cov-22.360852_pt1 | contig 34393 bp, 28 predicted proteins | sample MGYA00237866_ERZ511479 | MGnify/ENA metagenome assembly ERZ511479
AATATTCAAAATACAACAATTACTATGTTTTTCTTGCTTATTTTGAATTCCTATTCATGCTCTACTTGATAAAAAAACGAACCGCAGCGGCGGACCGTCAAAAAAATCAAGACCTGTAAACTCGCTCCGCTCAAACACTACAGTTCGGCCCTCCCATGTGGATGCTTCATGGTTTTTTTTCAATTTTGCAATACTTATTTTTCTTTATTTTTTTGAAAAATCAACTATTGGAACACTTAATAGTAGGCTAATGGAATTGTCGAACATCGAGTTTAAAAGTGTTGAGCAACAAGGTGAATTGGTGCTATTTAGGGGGAAGGCCAAAGCGTTACTAACTTATCCGAATGATGATTATATTGATTATGTGATTGATCAGGGGGATTCTTTTTTTATCAAAAACGAAGGAACGGATATTGGCTTTTTCTCTAAGAGTGACAAGGGGACAATCCGTCAGTTTTATCTAGAACCGGAATGGAAATATCTAGGGTTTCCGCTCCTTGAGACAATCATATCTACTTTTGAAGTTTCCAGGATACTTGTCGGTACTAATTACCCTTATTTTCTTGCGTTGGCGTTGAGGTTACAGCAAAATATTGAGATTTTTTCACTCTTGTTTAAAGATCAGGTTGCTGTTTCTGTCCTAGAGCGGGCAGGCCATATCAAACTAGCGATTCCTACTGATCTTCCTGCAGTCCTTGAATTTTCTTTCCTTACTTCGAAGGCTTCTGAGGCGTGGCAAACTAGTTACTTTTCTAAGTGGATTGCTAGGGATGGGGTTTATATCTATGAGCTGGATGAGGAAATTCAAGGGGTGTTCGAAGTTCGTGTTGAGGCATCTGCGCCGGGGATTGCTAATTTGGGTATGGTTGTCTCTAATAAACATAGGAGGAAGGGGCTGGGGACTTATTTGCTGGGTAAGGCTAAGGCGAGAGCGCTGGAGTTGGGGTTGGTGCCTGTTTGCTCCTGTGCGGTGTCTAATGTCGGATCGCTGAAGTGTATTGAGGGGAATGGGTTTGCAGTGGAGCATTTGGTTTTGTTGGTGTTGGTTGGATCTTAGATTGGGTTGGGCATACAGTTTTAAGTTTATTTAATATCTATGAAAACACCAAAATTATAGGAAGGTGCGGCAGCTATAATTTTTCCAGCTAGAGGTGAGGTAAAATTAACAGAAAGACCAATTTTCTTAGTAACATAGAAATTAGCTTCAACACCAAGGCTAGTAAATTCTGAATTGTTGGCAAAGATACTAGTGCTGTTTACATCTGATGCGAGCTTTCCATTTTTGAATGATTTAATGACATTAAATTTTGAGCTGACCCATAGTTTGCTTTTAATCAATTCTAAACCTACTTCTGCTCCATATCTAAATTCTTCTGAGAATCCTTTCGTTCTATTATTTAGAGCAACGGCGGTGCTGAAGTATCCCGCTACTGATTTTAATTGAAATCCCTTTCCTACATCTAATTGTACTAATTGATTAAATTCTCCATCACCAGTTTGAAGATTACCAAATTCTCCTTTTCCAGTGACACCAGTGGGAATGCCCAATTGTAAACTTAGTGCTATTGGGATATTTGCACCTGGCTTGGAGAGGCTGTATTTTACGGCTAAATCAATATCTCCAATTGCATTAATTGCATCACCTTTGACGATAATGTCATTTGTCGTTTCGGAGCGCAAATTATTCATTGTATTTCGGCTAAATAAATTTACATTAACAATTGCTGTGAATCGATCAGTAATGCCGTATTCACCATAAAGAAATGTATTATAAATTCCAGTTGTAATATTAGGATCTGTTTGACCAAAATCTGTGTAATGCTTATCAAAATTAAGTACCCATTCAGAAAATTTTAAATAGTACTTTCCTTTAGATTTTGTCCACGGTCCTCCAGCATGTAAAACCTGAGGAACTAAAAATAATAGAATGGCAATACATGTTACTAGGTAAATCTTAATTAATTTCTCCATCTCCTACTTTAATATTAAATGGTTTACAAAAATAAACGATGAAGTTAAAGTCCATCAATCCAATATTGTTAATTGTATAATCATGTTGACCTGTGAATGTCGTCACTTCCCCAATTTCGAAGGCATCGGCAATAGAATTTCTATTATTAGATAAATAGACGTATAGCCCTGGCAATGCGGTTGAAGCACAATAGTCTTCATCTAACGATAAACTTAGCATTCCATTACCTAGATCAACTAATTCGAATTCTCCCTCCAAACTGAAAGGATGTATTAATCTCTAATATATCCAATAAAGTGGTAATCCTAACTTCCGGATCTTGATTGTCCATAATAAAATCATCACCAATAAATGATGTGAACCAAGATAGTGTTAAACTTAACAGGAGCAAGTTGAATGCATTTTTCATGGGAACTGTTTTTACAAAAAAAACAAACTAGGTGGAATGATCAATAAGAAGACAAATTTATATTATTAGGACTTTTTATGCAAATAAAGTGTTTAACATAATGCATGATTCTTGCAATTGGGTCCAAATTAGTGCTGTTTTAAGGGTAAGGTAAAGGCGCTATTGTCTTAGTCGAATGATGATTACATTTGACTATGTCTATGAGCTGTATAATGAAATTAGGCGAAATCTCGGGCCTTGGATTTGGTTATGTTGGTTTTGGTTGGGTTGTGAATTTATTGGTGGTGGTTCAATATGATTTTGCTCTTTACAAGAACTAGAATTTCCCTAAATAGTATTTTATTCTATTTGATAAACCTAATTTGTAGATTTAATTTAAAGTATAATTGTCCATTTTTTTCATAGATATGGCCAAAATCATGTCTTGTTGAACTTGCAGTGTCTAGCTTAGTATTATTGAACAAGTATTTTTCAAATTCATTCCTATTGTAGATATGATAACACAAAATATCACCGTTTTCTTTTACAACTAAGTATCCTCCTGTTGCATCATATTGTCCTGTCCAAACTTTTGAAGGCATCATTCCGAGTGCAACATCAGTTAAAAAACGTTTGATTTTATACTCGTAGAATTTATGTTCATTTTCAACATCAAAATTCAATGGATTTTTTCTTGCCGTTTTGTTAATCAAATCAGTTAAATGTGAAAATTTACTCGAATAAAAATCAAAAACGATTTGCGATAAAATTTCAGGAAGTAAACTGTCTATTAAAACAAGGTTGTTTGAAAATATTTGCCTTTCAGTCTTTACAAATTCGAAATCTCCACCTTTATTTTGAACTTGTGCAATTCTATCCTTTACCTTGCTTCTCGAGTCAATTGAGCTAATTTGCTCGATGTCATTTTTTGTTAAGTCAATACCTACAATCTTATAGATAAAGTTCGTCGTTTTTCCCGCATTTAGTAGAGTAGAAGGACTTCCAAGTTGTGATTTTATACTAAACCCAAGCGTTGGTTCTTGGTTAGTCCTTTGGTCGTGAACTACAATTGTAATATCTGTTTTAGCAGTCGAGCTTGCCTTTAATGAAAAGCAATTGATAGAATGCATAAATTCTTCAATTTCTGGAACTGAAAAGGTTCTTTCTTTATTTTCTTTTATTTGTTCAAGAAGAAATATTGCTTTAACCTTAAATTCTGATATAGGTATTTTAAGTAGTTCTTCACCGCCAGATATCAGGATAATTTCATCTTGTATTGAATATTTAAAATCTCTTTTAGATTCTGTTCTTAGAACTCGTATAATAGGATAAACTAAGCCTTCAAGCTTCTCAATGTCTTCATCACCAAGAAAAAGTTGTTTGTCTCCTAATAACTTAAAAAGGGCATATATTTCACTCCATTCACCTTTGTTGCCAGATATCATAGAGCTTTCAGTTTGTCAATTATTTTTTTTGCTGTTGCCTGAATTGCAGGTACAGCTACAGAATTCCCAAATTGTTTATACGCTTGGGCATCAGAAACTATAATTTTGAAGTTATCAGGAAACCCTTGTAATCTAGCCCATTCTCTTGGAGTCATTTTTCGAATCCCCTCTTTATTAACATTGCCTTTGATATTAGTAACTGGTGTGAAGTCAGTTAACCTATCGTCATAGACTAAATTTCTTTCTCTTCCCATTCCTCCACAAACAACTGCATTGGCAGTTCCATCATTCGAAATTATTTCATACCCAAAACCATTTCCTTTGCTTTCGTGCCGTGCTTTATGCTTTCGTAAAGTGCTTAGATAAGTTTCAGATAAATAATATTTCACAGAAACTGTTTCAGTTTCTAGAATATCTTCAAGAGCTGCTTTTTCGTTTTTTGATTTTGGGTATTCAAAATCAGTAATTCCTAAGTCGTTTCTGAATCCAACAATGAATATTCGTTCACGATTTTGGGGAACTCCAAAATTTTTAGCATTGATTACCTGAGGCTCAGGTATATAATACCCCAAGTCTTCTCTTAAAACATTAAGAATTGTTGCCAGAGTTTTTCCTTTTTCGTGGCTTCTTAAACCTTTTACATTCTCTAAGAAAATTGCTTTAGGTTTTTTCTTTTTTATAATTTCGGCAACATCAAAAAACAAGGTGCCACGGGTATCTTCAAATCCACCACGTTTACCTGCTATTGAGAATGCTTGGCAAGGAAATCCTGCACATAATACATCAAAACCATCAGGTATATAGCTTTTGGTTATTGGTTTCGTAATATCCCCAAATGGGACTTCTCCAAAATTGGCTTGATAAGTTTTTTTTGAATATCTATCCCATTCGCTAGTAAAAATACACTTACCGCCTAAATTTTGAAGTGCTAACCGAAAACCACCAATTCCAGCAAACAAGTCAATAAACTTAAACATAGGTTTGTCAGTGGCGGGAAAGGGTACAGATTCTTGTTGAAAAATCAAGTATTGAAGTGCTTCTTCGGCAACCAAATTGGTGTTTTCTTCTTCAGGATATTTATATTCTAAAAAACTTTTTACGTGTTCTATTGCATCAGGCTTATAACATTGAGAAACGCCATTTTTATGATTGTGTAAGTAATGAGTGAAGGAGGCTTCCGATTCTCTTTTAAATTCTAAAAGTCTTTTTTTGAAGTGTTTATCTCCAAAATTTGTAATTGCTATTTTCTCTTTCTTTCTCATTTTTTACATCAAATCTTATTGATTGTAAGATAATAAAAATATCTGTTTTATGTAACAGAAAACAATTTGTCTGGTAAGCCCCTTTCTTTTGCAGGTTGGGGTTCCTTGCCTGCTGAGAGCGGAATTTGTATTCCACATGTTGATGGAAGTCATAAAGTATAGAAGAGGAAAGCATATACAGACTTAAACTAATTAGGGATTACCAAAGGAGGTTTGGCATGGTGACTCTATAGTAAGTTGTAAGGGAGTAAAAGCGATCTCAGATCTGAAAGAATCCGTTTACTCGATTGTGACCAGTTTTTACTTTCGTTTTGCCATATAATCTAAGAGTAAATTTACTGATTCCAAATTAGTTAAATAGTCGTCTGTAAACGACATCATCTCGATAGAGAATTGTTTTTCTTTTTCAAATCTAATTGTTAATTCCGATATCGTCTTTTCAATCTTTGAACTCGATAGTGGTAGAACAACACCGAACAATCTATTACTTAATTTTGTGGATAGACGAAATAATGTAAAAATAGATTCCATATTTTTTTCTGTGATAAAAGGTACTCCAATATGCTCTTTGGGAAAAGGACCTTGAAACCAACAATTTAAAGGATAAATGCCCAAAGCAGGGTTTAGAAGTTGTTCCCTAATTCGGTCATATTCTTTGTCAAATAAAAATGCAAAACCAAACTTCTCAAACATTAATAAATAAGCGTTCTTAATGATTGCAATTTGAAGTTTTTTGGGATCAACTCTTGTTGGGACAGGTTTCCAATATGGTTCTTTTATCCCTTTTCCACTAATTAAATTAATGTATTTTTCAAGTGTTTTTGGATTATTATTCTTTTTTGAATAATGAGCTTTAGTTTTACCGTTTTCTTCTACAGTTATTTTTCCGTAGACAGTTATGTCTAAAGTGAACTTACCTTTCATTTCGGCTCCAACTTTTCGTTGGTGAAAGTCCAATTCATTTAATCTTTCTGTTAAATGCCAGTCAATATCTTTTCCCATTCCATTGTTGCATCTTTTGCAAGTCAACACTATTTGCGAACCACCAAGAGATTTTGGCGGTGCATCTTCTAAAGTCAAAGGGTTTTTTAAATCTTGGTTTAAATCTGTTTTTTCAAATTTGTCAAGGCAAACGGGACAGATATATTCTCCTTTTTCAACTTCAATATGTTTCGGTAGTATTCCGTTTTGTTTCAGAAAAAAAAGATTATCTGAATATTTGTCATATAGGAATTCTCTCTTCTTTTGGTTCATTGGTTCGTTTTAATTGCACATAACGGATTATGAATTTCTAAAGTCGCGACGAAGGAGTGATTTTGTCATCATACTGTATTATGGATAGTGTCCTATTTACCAGCTCCTTCAATTTATCACGATCTTTTTCTGTCAACAACATTCTTCGTCTCTTTTTTTCTTTTTGATTGACATGATTGCCTTTATATCTATATAGGATTTCAAAATTAATATTGTTTTCAACTTCCTTCTGAATCATTCTATTCAGTTCTCTTTCGAGTTCATTTATTCTGTCTCGATTTATGTCATTATCCGAATCTGTTTCAATATACGCGCCAAAGTGACAATAATTATACTCATAATCATAGTTTTCCGTATCACCAATTTTATTTCTTATTTGAGAGTGAATTTTGTTGTAGGAGAAGTGATTGCCTGCTCTGGAAATTACAGGATTACAGCCCTTTCTGTTATCTCCAGTTTTTCCTATATAAAACTTGTATGATGCTATTTTTATTAGTGGTTTGGCTACCTAAACATAGACTGTCCATTCTCTTTTTGTAGACTGTCCTGAAATATTAATTGTACCTATATACGTATTCGTTTATTTATGGTGGAGAAGGGAGGACTCGAACCTCCCTTTGCACTTCATTTTGGGCTTCAGTTCACAAGCTTTTATTGATATCTATGTTTTATAGCCAAAGGATAAGACCGACTCTTTTTTCCACGAGTGCTAATCCAATTACCATACTTTCAACAAAGTTCAAAATTCTACTTTTTACAGTTTCCAAAATCTTATTCATTTCTATCATAATCATAATTTTAAGTGTTTTCATTATTGCTAATGGTTTAACGACTATCCAACCTCTGACTAAGAACATAGTAAAATCAATAGACTTACTCACCTTGAATACCAAAATCTTATAATTCCTTTATTTCATTTTTTGCATTATCCATAAGCTCTAATTCAAACTCAAAATTTCATATATATCCAATACTGACAACAAGGTTCAAGTTCAGCATCCCATAACTCCAAAACATCATCCTGCTACATTATGAATTAGCAACTAAGACCTCACGCATCACCACCTTAAAAAAAGATTAAAAAGTATAATAGAAAAATTGATACTTCGAAGTGCGTTTTCATGGGTTATATTGTTTTACGGAGATTTAATTACGAGCTAAATATATGTATAAAAACAAAACAAACCAATTATTATAATAATAAATAGTGGTTAGAGTTCAGTAATTAATGAAGACTGTTTCAATTGAATTGAGAGAAGAACACTGAAAACCCGCTAAGAAACTAGGAATAGCCTTCCTCCTAAAAAAAGCAATCCCCAGTAAACAGATATTTTATTCGTATATTCATAGTTACAAATATATTTTATCTCTAATAAACTATCACAACACGTACACCCAATCTAAATTCTATCGTATAAAAAAATTGTACACTATTTTTCTAATGGCTTGCTTTATAGCTGTTTCTTCAACTAGTTTTGCGCAAGTTCACTTTCCGGACACTACCCATCAACAAACATGGGAGGTGAAAACGTGGTATTGGTTTTCCTGTAAAACAAATATCTACAAAACGGGGAATACGGTTAATTTTTGTCAAAATCAATACATCGAAATATTTAAATGTGATGGACTTGAACAAAATTGCACACTTTATGGGTATTACAGGAACTCAGGAGCTACCGTTAGATTGAGAAAGAAAATTGTGGATTGCAACGAGCAGGAAATCCTTGTTTATGACTTTTCTGCCAATGTTGGTCAAGTCGTCTACGGCAAAGTTAATGTCACCAAGTACTCCTGTACCCATACTGATTTTACGGTACAAAGTTCGCAGCCAGTTCAGTACGAAGGTGTTGCCAGAAATACACAGGATTCAAACAACACCTCCCATCCCTATGCCAATCCATTAATTAATACAGAATAACTGACAATGTCGATTGAGTTAGAATCCATAGTTTTCTAGTAAACAAGTTTGCAGACAATGTTAATAAGAGCCGTTAAACAAATCAGTCATGTAAGGCTTTACTTACAGGAAAACCTTAAATTCAGAGTCCTGAGACTAATGGTATTCCTAAAAGTAAAGCCTGCCTTCCTGCGGTCAGTAGACAAGCCATTCGCATCATGTATCTTCATTCTTCATTAAACTACCAATGGTAAAACACTACATATCAAATAATTGTAAGAGATAATCAAACACTTTCCCCATAATTTGCGTTTAAACTGTTAAAAGGGTATTTTTGCAAAACTTTTCAATAGATAACTGATATAATAACAAACGCTATGGTTTTTGACTTAGATATGATTAAGAAGGTTTACCAGGCACTACCTGGGAAAATTGAAGCGATAAGAAGCGCTTTGGGACGTCCGCTCACCTTGACAGAGAAAATTCTTTATTCTCATTTGCATCCCGATTCCCCATTGCAAAACTACAACAGAGGGAAAGATTATGTGTTTTATGACCCAGACCGTGTAGCCATGCAAGACGCAACGGCTCAGATGGCGCTCCTTCAGTTTATGATGGCTGGAAAAGACAAGGTAGCAGTACCGTCTACGGTGCACTGCGATCACCTGATCCAAGCAAAAGTAGGCGCAGAGGAGGATTTAGCAACTGCCATGGATGTCAATAGTGAGGTGTATGACTTCTTGTCTTCTGTCTCTAACAAATATGGTGTTGGTTTCTGGAAACCAGGCGCTGGAATTATTCACCAAGTTGTCCTTGAAAACTACGCGTTTCCAGGTGGCATGATGATTGGTACAGACTCACACACCGTAAATGCTGGTGGACTAGGAATGGTCGCTATCGGTGTTGGTGGTGCTGATGCTGTGGATGTGATGGCTGGAATGGCTTGGGAGTTGAAAAACCCAAAACTAATAGGAGTGAAGCTCACTGGAAAACTAAGTGGCTGGACTTCCTCTAAAGATGTAATTTTAAAAGTGGCAGGTATCCTTACTGCAAAAGGAGGAACTGGCGCTATCCTTGAATATTTCGGACCAGGAGCAATTAGTCTTTCCTGTACTGGAAAAGGAACTATCTGTAACATGGGGGCAGAAATCGGTGCTACGACTTCTACCTTCGGGTATGATGAGTCGATGAGCCGTTACCTCAAAGCTACAGGACGCGCTGAAGTCGCGGAATTAGCAGACGGTATTGCAGAACACCTTACCGGAGACGATGAGGTATATGATAACCCTGAAAAGTACTTCGACCAAGTCATTGAAATCGATCTATCGACACTGGAGCCACACGTAAACGGACCGTTCACCCCAGATTTGGCATGGCCGATTTCGAAGCTAGCACAAGCCGTAAAAGATAATAACTATCCAGAAAAATTGGAAGTTGGATTGATTGGTTCTTGTACCAACTCTTCCTACGAAGATCTGGACAGAGCAGCGTCATTAGCCAAGCAGGCAGTCGCAAAGAATCTGACCGTTAAATCGGAATTCACAATAACACCAGGTTCTGAGTTGGTTCGATATACAGTAGAGCGTGATGGTTTGCTAGATTCCTTCGAGAAAATCGGTGGTGTCGTATTAGCAAATGCTTGTGGTCCTTGTATCGGTCAGTGGGCACGTCATACAGACGACCCAGATCGCAAAAACTCAATTATTACTTCGTTTAACCGAAATTTCTCTAAGCGAAATGACGGGAATCCAAATACGCACTCGTTTGTAGCGTCTCCTGAGATTGTTACTGCGATGGCTATAGCAGGAAGCATGAGCTTCAATCCAATGACGGATAAGCTTACCAACAAAAACGGTGAACAGGTGATGCTAGATGCGCCAACAGGTGTAGAGTTACCAACTAAAGGATTTGATGTAAAAGATCCTGGGTATGTCGCACCAATAGAAGACGGAAGTGGCGTTAATGTTGTAGTCGATCCTAATTCCAAACGAATTGAATTGCTTACGCCGTTCAAACCAATTTCTCAGGCACAATTAGAAGGAATGCGTGTATTAATTAAAACTAAAGGTAAGTGTACTACCGATCATATTTCAATGGCAGGTCCTTGGTTGACTTACCGTGGTCACTTAGATAATATCTCCGAAAACTGTTATACAGGAGCCGTCAATGCTTTCAACGATGAGACAAACAATGTCTACAACGTTGAGACTAAAGAATATGGTCCAGTACCAACAACTGCTCGCTGGTATAAAGCCAATAATATTGGAACTGTAGTATTCGGTGAAGAGAATCTTGGTGAAGGATCGTCTAGAGAACATGCAGCGATGGAGCCACGTCACTTAGGCGTGATGGCTGTCATCGTGAAGTCATTCGCACGGATCCACGAAACGAATTTGAAGAAGCAAGGAATGCTTGCGTTGACTTTCGTCAATAAATCGGATTACGATTTGGTACGTCAGGACGATGCCGTTGCCATCTTAGGCTTCGACTCGTTTGCATCAGGCAAAAATCTAACCATTCAATTGACGCATTCAGACGGTACTATCGACAGTTTCGAGGTAGCACATACTTACAGCGCTCAGCAAATTGAATGGGTACGCGCTGGTTCTGCACTGAATAAGATTAGAGAAGAATTGGCTGGATAGTCAATTCTAAAAGACAATAACTGATATGACAAAGTCCTTGCTTATCTTCGGATAAGTAGGGACTTTTTTGTTTTGAGGGGTAGTACTTTTAAAATCACACCATGTTAAACAAATCATAATCCATTAAAACCATAGAATATAGCACGGACAATCACGTTAAATTTATACAAACACACTCAATTCTTTCAGTAAGAACGAAACCAATCCCCAAAAGATATAAATGAAAATCACCAGAGGAATACTACCTTATTCTAACCATATAAGCAGGACAGCATAAGACCAATTGAATTTAGATACTGGGAAATTCTTACTGAATTCAACAAATTGAAAGACAAAGAGTAATTTCAAGGTCATCAAAATACATAATGTTGCTTGGTTGGCTTATTGATTTAATCAGGGTTTAACTCTTACTTCCCAAAAATGAGTTTGGATTTAACATCAAATCCAACTCCGTATTAAGGTTGTTTTTCTAAATATTACTTAATGAAAAGGTGTCACAAATCTAAAGTTAGCGGCTTTAGATTGGACGATATATTACTCACTTTAGTAATCTCATAAAATTCAGAAAATGCAACACGTAATTAAAGTACTATCCATTGTCCTATCTATTTTCTTTGGGATAACTGCAATTTCAGCACAAGAACAAACAGGACTGCGCCTGGGCAACTATTCAGGAGTCCATGGGTTACTATTGAATCCAGCATCCGGTTTAGCAGGACAGTTAAACTGGAGTGTCAACCTAGTGGCGGGAGGCTTATTCATTGAAAACAACTTTGGGTATATCGATAAAGCTTCTGTTTCAGCACTACTAAAGAGTGATTATGATATTGCTCCCGCCGAATCAGTTGATCCTGAAAATTTTAATCCAGAGGCGAGCTTTTATGCTGATTTCTATCGAAGCAAACGGAAAAAATCCGTTCACCTCAATACATTTGTCACTGGACCATCAGTCTTTGCGAGGGTAGGACAACACTCCTTCGGGTTTTTTGTGAATACAAGAGCAACCACAAGCGCCAACCGCATCCCCGCCAACCTAAATTATTATGAGGTTTATGAACAACCGTTTGGTGAGGAAATCGCTCTAAATAAAATAAAGGTAGGCGCATTGGCGTGGACAGAGCTGGGCTTGCATTATGGTCATCAGGTAGAAACAGGGAATGGGAAACTAGCGCTTGCTGGGAACCTTAAACTAATCAAACCTTTAGAAGGTGCATACTACGAAAATAAGGATGACTTTTTAGTCACACTTGTCAACGACGACAGTATTCAGTTTAGTGGAATGGATATGGAATATGCGTTCTCTAATGGTATTACTTATGATGGCACAACAGCCAAATATAACGGGAGTAAAGGCGGTTTTGGCGCTTCCATGGATCTAGGAGCAATATATGAAGTTGAGATGAACTCCGGTTATCCGCTTCAATTGGGAATCTCTGTTGTTGATATTGGTAAAGTGAAGCTACCTGGTCAGCAACATCAGATCACCGCTCTGGAAACTGTTGGGCTGAGCCTTTCGGAATATGAGTCTGTGACTAGCGAAGACGAATTGACAGCGTTAGTCAGTAATGACTTTTTGAATAACATCGATGCCTCGCAAGTCGACAACTCCTTTTCGATGTGGCTGCCAGGGGGAATCGCACTTAGTGCTGATGCTGGTATCAGTAAACACTTTTTTGTCAATGCAAGTCTAGTCAGACGGATCGGAACCTTTCAGCCAGGCGTTGAACGTAGCAATATCGTTTCCCTCACGCCTCGGTACGAGATGAAATGGGTTGAAGTCGCGCTTCCTGTCACACTTTACAATGATAAGGACTTCCGTTTTGGTGCATCGTTACGCCTTGGCCCATTGACGATTGGCTCCGATCATTTGGGCAGCTGGTTTGGCCCTGCTCGCTTGAGTGGTACCGATATCTATATGGCACTTCGCGTGTATCCTTTCTGGAATAAAAGCGACGGCAAGGCTAAATTTGGTAGTAATGGAAAGGTCAAGTGCTACAAATGGTGATTTGCTGGTATTAGTTGATTACTTTCTTTTTGGGGCGTGCTTCGGTACTACTCACAAGGCTATGCTTCTCCTCAGCACCAGGCTATCCACTACAAATGTGCTCATTTTATTCCGCGCATTCCGTTTACTATCCTTCGCCCGATGCATAAATTAAAAGAGATAATAGTATTGGTAGGTAGTTGTTAATTCATTCGATCTGAAAAATTAGTATATTGAATTGTTTTTTAGTTAATGCATGCCTAAGTAAATATGAAATCTAGTTATACTAAAATAGCAAGCTTCAAGGATATAGATTTTGAATACGGATTAGGTATTGATAGATGGGTGCTTATAGATAAGGGAATTAGGAGAGAAATTGAATTTGATAATGATAATTACATTTCTTTTCTTCGATTATTTGAGTTAGACAAAACACGGATTTTTGATGAGATTTCCAAATCAAACTATGATGAAACAATTAACAAGCTATTGCCAATTGAACAAATTGTAAATTTTACGCTAAATATCAATGCGAATTATTGGAGCATTTTACTTTTAGATTTTGTTTTGGAAAATAATATTGTTTTACCAAAACTTAAACCACTACTTGCGTCATTCAGGAATGAGAAATGGATGAGTCAAAATCTCAAACATAAAATAAAAAAGTATTACTATACAGTGTTATAAGAGTTGAGATAAATCAATTGTCCAACCCCAAGCACAGAAACTCCGGAAAACAATGAGAGATGTTCTGTAAATAAGTCGCGAGAACTTATATGGTGTTCGGCAGTATATCCATTCTCTAGCAACAAACAGGCGTTGAGAGAAACGAAGAGTGTTTCGCCCAGCGGGTCGCCGCCCGGCGGGAAATTCGCACCCAAAACAAACTAAACAGGTCAAAACGGCATCAAAGACTGACATTCTGACAAGGAAAAGGTGGTGGAACAAGATTTGAATAGCAATACACCTATTATTATCACTTAACTAAAAATTCAATACCATGAAGAAAGGTAGTATTTCAGTACAAGCGGAAAATATCTTTCCCATAATTAAAAAGTTCCTGTATTCAGATCAGGAGATATTTTTACGGGAGCTCATTGCAAATGCTGTAGATGCTTCTTCAAAGCTAAAGACACTCTCTCTTCATGAGGAGATCGAGGGTGACGTTGAAAATCTAAGAATCAACATTTCAATTGATGCTGAAGCTAAAACACTAACCATCAGTGACCAGGGCATAGGAATGACTGAGGCAGAGGTAAAAAAATACCTGAATCAAGTCGCGTTTTCCAGCGCACAGGACTTCCTTGACAAATACAAAGACGAGAGTTCGATCATCGGCCATTTCGGTCTTGGGTTTTACTCTGCGTTTATGGTGGCAGATAAGGTAGAAGTAATTACCAAATCCTACAAAAAGAAGTCGAAACCAGTCTTGTGGTCTTGCGAAGGCGACCCTGAGTATAGCATTGGCGCTGCCAAAAAAGATTCTAGAGGAACGGACATCATCCTACACATTTCAGAAGACAGCAAAGAGTTTTTAGAAAAGGGAAGAATTGAGGGATTACTTAATAAGTATTGCAAATTCTTGCCTGTAGAAATTCAGTTTGGCACTAAAACAGAAACAACATCTGAAGGAGAAGGAGACGATAAAAAAGAAACCTCAGTAGAAATTCCAAATATCGTCAACAATCCACGGCCAGCATGGAAGAGATCACCTTCTGAGTTGACTGATGAGGATTACAGAAACTTCTACAATGAGTTGTATCCATACAGTCAGCCACCATTGTTCTGGATTCACTTGAATATCGATTACCCGTTCAATTTGACTGGTATTCTATATTTCCCGAAACTGGGTAATAACCTGGAAGTTCAGAAAAATAAGATTCAACTCTATAGCAATCAAGTCTATGTTACTGATGAGGTAAAGGAGATTGTTCCTGAATTCCTTACAATGTTGCATGGTGTTATTGATTCACCAGATATTCCACTTAACGTTTCTAGAAGTTACTTACAAAGTGATTCAAATGTGAAGAAAATCACGTCTTACATTACAAAGAAAGTCGCCGACAAACTGGAAGAACTGTTCAAAGCCGACCGTGGTAACTTTACAGAGAAATGGGAAAACATGGGCGTTTTTGTGAAATACGGAATGCTTACTGAAGATAAATTCTTCGATCGTGCACAGAAATTCGCATTACTGGAAAATGTGGATGGCGAATTTGCTACTATCGCAGAGTACAGAGAGAAAACTCAGGTCCTTCAAACGGATAAAGACGATAAGTTGGTATTATTGTATTCCAACAATCCAGTAGAGCACAATGGTTTTATTGAGGTGGCGAAAAACGCAGGTTACGATGTCCTTAAAACTGATTTAATGATCGACAATCATTTCATTCAGCGACTAGAGCAAAAACTAGAAAAAGTATCGTTTGTACGTGTTGACGCAGATACGATTGACAAAATCATTGACAAAGACGAGGAACGCACTTCTGTGTTGACTGACAAGCAATGTGAAAAAGTTAAGGAGATTTTTACTGCGCAAGTCACTCAAATGGGGGCTACGGTCGAATTAAAGCCGTTGTCACCAGACGATCAGCCCGTTTTGATCACCAAGCCTGAGTTTATGCGTAGAATGCGTGAGATGTCAGCTTTGCAAGGCATGGGCATGGCGAATATGCCAGACAGCTATAACGTAGTCGTCAACACCAATCACCCGCTGATTACTGACAAACTACTGAAAGCGAAGAAGACCAGAAACGATATCGCCAAGCACTTATACGATTTAGCGCTATTGAATCAAGGCATGCTGAAAGGCGCAGATCTCACGACTTTTGTGAAGAAAAGCCTTGAAATCCTACAAAAGTAAAGACGATTTACCCGAATAATTGGGGATAACGATATACTGTGACCGGAATACTGAATAAGTGTTCCGGTTTTTTATTGCATATCAATTCATTATTCGATTTTATTAGGTAAAATATCTTAGCACTGAAGGTACTTAAACTTTGGAGATCGTTAAAGATGAATCCTCAAGGCAATGAATACGAGACCTAACAAAAATAAGACTTCCGGTTTTTTCTACATATCAACAATAATATCCAATTCGCTTTCGAAGGAAGTCCCATCTTCTGCCTTGGTTACCAAACGAATATTCATTGGGCCATCTGTGAATATTGGAGGGGAAAACAACATAGAATCCAACGTAATCAAAAGGGAAGATGTCCCTCTGAAAGTATCATGAAACACGTCGATGTATTGGTTGAAGTTGCTATTCGCCAATATATTTGAGGAAGACGGAAGTGTGTCACCGTTAAGAACCAACGCCTGATCGAAATACAATTCCGTCTCTTCTATTAGTATATTGTTGACAAGATTGACATCACAAGGTTGTGTTGCATGTGCTTGTTGCATACCCAAACCTTTGGGCGCTCCATAAACTAAGTCGAGATCATGGTAATCCTGCAAGTAAAAGACCCCGGGTATAGTAAACACTCCAGAAGAAGGATCTTCAGTAAGATCTTTTGCGAAAATAGTCAAATCTGCGGAGCCTATTATGCGATGTTCTTCTCTACAACAGCTATAGAAGACAAGGCCAAGCACGCAATAGAACAGAATGGTCAAACTGAATTTTTTCATTTTTTTAAAAGAACAAAAAAGATGCCATGTGAAACGATATTACAGTGATTCACCGCACGCTGTCACTATTACGCAGATTAAAAAAAACAATAAAGCTCTTTCAGCGCATTGTGTACACTATGAGGACCCCAGATCAACGCTTTAACTCTGACACCAACTCATCAAATAGTCCGTAGTAGGCTCTAGTGTCAAATGACGCATCTTCAATCTGTTGAATAGTATGAAAAAGTGCATTGCAAACCGTGAAATCAATGATCCTTCGATGGATTTTTAGCTGCTTGCCGAAATATAAGATACGCAGGGCGTGGAACATACCTTTTTTCGCTCTATCTTTGAATCCCGACTTCGCCTGAAGATCAGCAATGTGGCGACTGGCAGAGGCTTTTGCGATCACCTTCTTAATCATAGTCTTCCCATGCCAGTTAGACACATCGAAGGGCCATTTCCTTAAAATTACTTGATCCGTAGGCAAGGAAAGACATTCGAGTGCACCGATCTCATAATTATTGATGGCATCGATAAATCCGCCACGACTGTATAGTACGCCTTGAATAGTCTGGTCTGCACTGGAAATCGCATTTTGTCGGAAGGCGCCACTGTCTAGCATTCCCCGCTTTAAAACAATGACATAATCGTAGTCAGACGTTTCACTTGCAGTGCCATATACGCGACTACCATATGGGTAAATAGCCAACACATCATCAGTGATCTGAAGGGCTTTTAAAATTGCAGTGGACTGATGATCTTTCATTTATGCTAATTTACTCACTCCGATTAGCGCTTAGGTGCAGTGACTGCCCAATAACTAGAGGAAGGTGTCATCAAGCCCATTTTGTAATCATCCGTTCGAGTATTCAAGATATTAGGTCGCACTTTGTCAGGAATCACATGAATATCATAAATTTCGTCTACAGACATGAGATAGGAGATCTTCCCCACAAAACTAGCACTAGGCAAGTGAATAATCGCAATAGCAGCTTCTTGAGCATCATCAGCAAAATCAAGCTTGGCAAAGGTAGAAGAGTTCTTTCGCAACTTAGATAACCCTACAAATAGATAGTCCTTGTGTAGCGACATGCCCCGCACAAAGCCACCGATCTTAGTTACCACTTCGTACGTGCCCGCTGCTACATTTATTTTGGCTAGTTCCCCAGTAGCAGATAGCAAGACATACAGTTGTCCATTGTAAATCCTAGGCGTATGCGGCATCGGAAGTCCTTCAATCACAGTTTCTCCAGTCTCTACATCGATAATGACACCAGTCGTCGTCACGTTTTCTCTCCAACTTTGAGGCGTGTTACCTTTGTTGAATGCTGTTACATACTTAGGTTTCCCGTCCTGCATCGCCATTCCGTTCAAGTGGCATCGGTCTTCAGAGGCCAACGCATCAATAAATGATGGTGTCCAGTAAGGCGTGAAATTGTAATCATCATCAATCTTCACAATACAGGAAAACAAGGTGTTGACAGCATATAACTCACCTTCATTCCCAAAACTAAGATCATGTATGTCCAGATAACCGGTATGATATGTTACCCTAGGCATGTACAATGCATCATACTTCTTAGGAGACTTCGGATAGTGCGTTGCCAGTTGTTTCGAATTGGAAAACACAATCACCTTATCTTTACAAGCGACAGCTAGTTTATCTCTTTTAGGATCTTCAGCAATTCCCATTGGCTTTTCAAAGGTTCTTGGCAATTGGACTAAGTGATTTTCGTCTTTCGCAGATAAAAATATCAGCTTTCCTGCTTGATACGTTGATAAGCCAAGGGTACATTTCAGCTTCAGCAGTAGTTCTGGGATCTGTGGTGAATACCGACAGCTAAATGGTGCTAATGTCTCACTCATATTTTAATAGGATTTGTCTGGTTTGCTAACCAGGTGGTTTCTTTTTCATTTAAATTCGGTCGCAATCGATCATACACTTTCTGATGGTAGTCATTCAGCCATTCAATTTCGACTAGGTTTAGTAGCGTTGGATCAATCAATGATTGGTCGATAGGGCAAAGGCTTACTGTTTCAAACCCTAGAAAATTGCCAAATTCGGTTGTTTCTTTTTCAACAGTAATCATCAGGTTTTCAATGCGAATCCCGTAGTAGCCTTCTCGGTAGACCCCTGGCTCATTGGAGGTCAGCATTCCTGGCTTCATGGCGCTATTAGGATTGGCAGTGGCACCTGTTCCAATAGATTGTGGCCCTTCGTGGACGTTGAGAAAGTACCCAACACCATGTCCAGTCCCATGGCCATAGTTAATGCCTGCATTCCACAAGGCTTGTCGGGCAAGCACATCGAGCTGATAGCCTTTCGTTCCAACAGGAAATTGCTGCATAGCTAACTGAATATGACCTTTAAGTACGAGCGTGAAGTCTCTAACCTCCTGTGCTGTGGCGGTCCCGCTATATAGATTGATGGTCCTTGTGATGTCAGTAGTGCCTAGTAGGTATTGCCCTCCAGAATCTAGCAGAAAAAGGCCTTGCTGGTGTAGCTCCAGTGCTGTTTCCTCTGAAGGTCTGTAATGCACGATGGCTCCGTTTTCCTCATAGCTGGCTATTGTAGCAAAACTAGGGGACACAAAATCATCTTGCTCCTGTCTGAATGCTTCTAATTTTGTGGCTGCAGAAAATTCTGTAATCGTCTCTTTACCAATACTTTCTTCTAACCATATCAGGAACTTGACCAAGGCAATGCCGTCTCGGTTCATCGCTTCTTTGATATTTCTGATTTCTGTGTCGTTTTTTACCGATTTGCTTGCTGTAGTAAAATTCATTGCTTCAACTACGGTACAATCTTCTGGTATCGCTTCAACAATCCATTGACTGGTTCGCTTTGGGTCGATCATCACGCTACTTCCGCCTGACAATGTTTTTAGGAAGGACGCAATATCATCGTAAGGCAGCAATTCTATTCCTTCTTCAGTCAATTTTTTCTTTAGCGCATCAGGAATTCGATTTTGATGAATAAACCAATAAATTCGCTCTCCGTCTAGGAACAAATAACTTGTAGGTAGTGGTGTAAACTCTGTATCTGACCCTCTTACATTCAGTAGCCAAGCAATATCATCTAGAGAGCTGATGACATGTGCGGTAACGTTGGATGCATGCATCTGTTTTCTTAGGGTTGCGATTTTCTCTATCCGCGTTTTTCCGCTATACTGATCTAGCAATTCCAGGATGATTTTTGATGGAAACGCAGGTCTGTTGCTCCATAAATCTGTAATCAAATCGAGATTAGCATTGATGGTTATCTGCTTAGCAGTTAGTTTTCGTTCTAGTTGCTTGAATCTTGCTCTGGAGATCAGTCTTCCATCCAGTCCTACTGTTTGTTCTGGTTGGAGGTTTTGTGCCAGCCAATCCGCGTATTCTGTAGTATGCGGAACGCTTAGTCGCATCAGTTCAAATCCAGAATCAGCAAGCTGTTGTTCTCCTTGGATGAAGTAGCGGGAATCTGTCCAGACACCAGCGTGGTCTTGAGTGATAGTGGCATTGGCGGCAGAGCCTGTAAACCCAGAAAGCCAAGACAGTATCTCCCAATATTCTGGAATGTACTCGCTTTGGTGTGGATCTGTTCGCGGTAGCAGATAGGCGTGAGCGTTGTGTTTTTCAAGCTGTGTTCTGATGGCTGTGAGCTGTTGATTCATGGTCTTTAGTCTAATTAGGCCGACTCATTGTCGTTCTATTTGTGTCAAAGGTATTAACAAATATTGAAATGGCAATCTGGTTAGCCAATTCCTTCTTGTTTTTCTTGATAATACTTAATTTTTGGGCGCGATATCCGCTATTTCCTTGTTGACACTCAATGTTCCAATAAAACAGTTGATCTAATTGCGAAGTAGTACTCGTTGTTATTAAGAACAGTTCAAAATCAAATGGAGTAATTACCTTCCTTTTTCAGTTTAAAATTATATCAGGTTCACAAATTATAAAAAGGTAGGTCAGAAACTCGGGATAATCAGTTAATACGGCTCAATAAACTGTTAGGCATTTACTTGAATCAGACGGTATCTGTTGTTGGTGTAAAACAAATTAGATAAATATTGTGGCGTATCCCTACGGGTCGGGTCATCCACTCCAATGGGCGATGCCCATTCCGTTTCTACCCCTTACGCGGCCTTGGCTTTAGCTTATTTAGTTATAGAGTACTAAACTTACAGGCACCAATGCCTGTAGTGCTGGAAGTGCTACCAATTGCCCCAATTAGGATATAACGCATAAAAGACGATGTTGCTTACAGCGCTTTGGAGGAGTGAGTGGTTTAGGATCCCAGGGTTCTGCTGCACGCCACCCTGGGCTAACAGATGCCGTGCTTTCAGCACTCAACTACCAAACTTATTCTTTGAGTTAGTACAGATTTGCTCTTAGGTTACAAAGAAGTAATACGCAAGCAGACAATGCAGTAAAACAATCAGCGAATAGCCTTTCAGCTTTAATTTGTTGCGCTATATTAAAAAAAGCATACTTGAAATTCAAGTAAGCTTTTTTCAGCAGTTAACAATTTGAAGGTTACTTCTCCTTATTTAACTATTGGAATAAATAATTGAAGTGCATTTCGCCAGTTACACTATTACAATGATATTTCCATCTAATTAAAAGACACAAAATGAAGGGGCAACCCCTATTCGATTCAATAAAAAAGGAGAACAGATTTAACCCAGTTCTCCTTTTAATTAACTAATGCTAACGCAATTACTCTATGACAATTCGTTTTGTTAGACTTGCTTGATTGGTTCTAATAGTTACTAGGTAAATTCCTGCAGGATAATCGTTAATATCCAGTCTTGTAACTTCATCAGTTGGAACTGCTTTATATAGCTCCTGACCTACTACAGTGTGTAACTCAATCCAATCCACATCAATTCCTGACGTTTGAACGGTGAGGATATCACTAACAGGATTGGGATAAAGTATAAAGGCACTCTCTGGTATTGAATTTTCCACTTCAGTTGAAGTACCAGGATCTAGCAATAATAATGTAGTTGCTGGTTCTCCTTCAAATCCAAGTACTTGCTGTTGCTCATCAATTGCAAGAACGTCTGTGATATTGACGGTGATCGCCAATTCATTTGTACTTTTTCCAATGATGTTGTCAGTGACCACAAAACTCATTTCTGCCACCTTTCCAAAACCAGAAACCGGAACACCATTAACTCTTGTAAACCCTAGATCAAATATACCGTCTGAATGCATATCGAACTCCAGATCATATGTAGTGTTAGCATCTCCAAACCATGACGTGTAGTCGTAGGACATATCCATAGTTCCTGCTTTAACAATTGCAGAAGGATAGTTAATAGAGAATGCAAATCCATATAAGTCTGTTACTGGTTCAAGAGCAGAACCTACCATAATGTCACCAGTTACCAAAATTGTTGGATTTCCTGTTGGACTGACATGAATGGTATCGTATGCAAATTCAATATAAACCTTTGGAGCATTTATCGGATTAAAGTTCGAAGGAACTACGCCGTTGTGTGCTCTGTTGTAATTCTGAAGAATTGCTGCGACATCTGCTGTTTGAACAATCCCATCTCCATTTGTATCAACATGTTTGTTATTAATATTGTTACTAGAAGAAGTTGTCCAATCCTGAGCGGTCTGTCCGAACCAATTTAAAGAAGCATTTTGTCTTACTGGTCCTTGATTACCCATCTGTAAACCAATTGGTAGTAAATCAAAGTTATTGGCCAGGCCGTCATAGTCTGTATCTCCAGGGAAGACACAATCATTATTCAAACATGCTGGGTTGTTAAGTGTAACAGTTTCACAGATTGTTCCTTCGCAGCTATTGGCAGTTACATCGAAATCAACACAGATTTCATAAACACCATAAGCAGTGTAGGTTTGTGTAAGTGTAGAATCTGTTCCTAATACTTGACTTGTCGTTGGATCATACCATTCGATTACATCAGGCATTACGCCATTGACAACTAGTAACTCCGCATCAACCGTTAAGCCAGTAGCTGATACATTGACGTCGTAATCACAAGGAACATTTCCTGCATTTACGTAGATGATTTCACAATGATTATCAAAACAATTTGTTGACTGATTCCAAATACTTAAACAGACATTGTATACTCCTGAACCTGCGTAAGTATGTGCAACTGTTGCATTGGTCGAAACAGAATTACTACCATCTCCAAAGTTCCAGAAGTTATTCAAACCAGTACCACTTGAAAGATTCGTAAACTCAATTTCAAATGGTGTTGTCGGTGTTGAAATATTCGACCAAGAAAAATCAGCAGCACATGCACTGTTTGGAACGTTGCTCACAAATACCATTTTACACCTGTTTGCTGTGCAAATGTATTGGTTAGAATTATCTTCCATATCCGCGGTAAGGCAAACCTGATACATTCCAGTTGCAGGGAAAGTATATGTTATTGGATCACCAGTTAATGTCGCATTAGTTCCAGGGCCAGTAATCACCCATTGTTCATTAGTTGGGGAAAGCCCGTTAAAGCCATTGGAATTAAAGACTGCTGTTCCAGGACTACTAAACGCGGAACTAAATCCAACTTTACAAATTGGAGTACTTGAAACGGAAACTGTATCACAAGATCTTCCACTACACAACATATTTCCTGCTGCATCTATCAAGTCTGCATCTGCACAAACTATATAATTGCCACCTGAAGGGAAGTTGAAAGAGAATGGGTTACCCGTTCCATTACCAATTGTAACTCCGTTGGCCGTTTTGACTCTCCATTGTTCGTTATCCCAAGCATAAGTGCCATGAGGCTGGATATCAAATTGTCCTTGCAATCCACTAATCGTTGTAACAAATACGGGATCATCACAGATCATTGGTAAATTGACCATAATTGATCTACACGTATCTGCTATGCAAGCTACATTTCCTGCGGCATCTAATATTTCCGCTGTTACACATATTTCAAAAGTACCACTAGATGGGAAAGTGTAATTGTAAGGATTTCCTGTCCCTGAAGCAATCACTCCTGTTGAGTCTTTGACCTCCCAATCAACCGTGCCTAATGGCAATGATTGTGGTCCAGCAAAGAATACATAAGTAGAGTCGTTCTGATTCTGAGCAAAAATCTTCACCACACAAGGAGGTGTTGGAGGTGCTTGAATGTTTACATTAATGGATCTACACGTATCTGCAATGCAAGAAATATTTCCTGCGGCATCTAGTATTTCTGCTGTTACACAGACTTCATAAGCTCCACTGGCGGGGAAAATATAATTGTAAGGATTACCCATTCCAGTTGCAAGCACTACCCCAGTTGAATCCTTAACTTCCCAATTGATATTTCCTTTAGGCAACGATTGTGGTCCAGCGTAGAAAATATAAGTAGAGTCATTCTGACTGTTCGCATTAATCTTAACAAAACAAGGAGGTGGCGGTGGTGGTGCGATGTTTACTGTAATTGTTTTACAGGTATCTGTTGTACAGGTGCCTCCTCCATGGTTGAGTATGATATCTGCTTCTACGCATACCTCATAATCACCACTTGATGGGAAGGTGTAGGAGAATGGCTCTCCCATTCCTGTTCCTATTACTGTTCCTGTTGAATCAAGTACTTCCCATACCTCGTTATCAGAGTAGCCATTCACGCCATCAGCGTTAAATGTATACGTGGAGTCGTTTTGGTTCCACGACAGTAAGTCTATTTTGCATACTGGTGGCTGTGGTAAGTTCACCATTATCGTTCGGCAAGTATCTGCTACACAGAACACACCTGATCCTCCTAGTATCTCAGCTGACACACAAACTTCATACTGTCCACTTTCTGTGAAGGTGTACATCATTGGGTTGATCGAGTCCGTCGCGATTATCGTTCCTGAGGTATCTGTGATTGTCCAGCTTGTGTTGCCAATGTTGGTATTCCACCATGCTGCTTCGAATGTGTAGGTAGAATCATTGCTGTGATTCCATTTCTTGATCTTCACCTTACATACTGGTGGCGGTGGTGGTGCGATGTTGATCACGATTGTTTTACAGGTATCTGTTGTACAGAGTGTTCCACCGTGGCTAGTGTGATCTACTTGTGCTTCTACGCATACTTCGTAGGTTCCGTTTCCTGGGAATGTATAAGTAATTGGATTTAGGGTATCTGTTGCAATTACAGTCCCTGCAGAATCTATGATTTCCCAATCAGTGCTTACGACTGGATGGTTGTACCAACCTGCTTCGAAGGTAAAGGTAGAATCATTGAGATGATTCTTCCAAATTTTTACTTCACAAGGGTTAAATGAATTTGCTTTTGTATCGTTGATTGCAAATAATAAAAAGAACGAAAAAAAGACAATCGCTAATCTTGAAAATTGGTTAGTATTTTTATTCATAAGGCACTTAATTTCAAAGTAATGAGAGAGTGTGAAACATGCTGGCACTTCTTTACTTTATAAAGATGCGATATACTATTGAATTAAAAGAGTACAAATTTTGCACATTGTGATTAATTTTAAAGCTTAAATTTTAATTATTAACTTGATAATAAGTAATTTACAAAAAAATAATTTTAATTTTGTGAGTGAATTATTTTTATTCTATATTAAAAAGGTAAAAAAATATAATATTTCACTTTAAATTTTAACCCCTTAAGAAGTTTTGATGTTACAGCACTATTGCAATACTTAAATACAATATACAGAAAACTGAGATTAATTCTTACTCAAAATGAGAAAGTCAAAACTATATAGTGCTATCAATTCCTTATCTAATAGAGAGAAAAGAGCATTTAGCAAATTTATAAAATCGCCGTATTTTAATGCCAATCAAACTCTTGTTGTCCTTTTCGAATTGCTTGTACTAGAAGGTGCGTCTGAGAAATGTGAAATATGGCAAAAGATTCGCCCCGGAACTCCTTTTAATGATGTCTTTTTAAGGCGATTAGGTTCTGATTTAATTAAACTGGTTAATGAGTTTGTTGCAATTGAAATCTACAAAAAATCACCCGTCATCAAGAACAATGAATTGTTAAAATATTACAATCGGAAGAATTTAGACAAACACTTTTGGGGCATAGAGAAAATCCAGCGCCAACAAATGGAATCGTCTGTTTATAGGAATTCGGACTATTATTTTAACAGGTTAAACCTAGAGCAAGAAGTAGATGACAATAGAGTGAAAAGCATTCAATTAACTAAGCAAGTCAATTTGGAAGAGGTTGACAAGATGCTCGATTGCTTTTATTTATCTAAGAAATTAAAAAACTACTGTAATGTATTGAATTACAAGAATGTACTTAATTTGGAGATTTCGCAATTGGTCTCTGATGAAATCTTTTCTCTTGTTTTTGAAAATGAAGAATTGCAGGAAATTCCGGCTATTGGGATCTATTTCAAAATAGCATGTACGCTGGTTTATCCAGAAGATGAACGATACCTTGATCAATTGGTTGAATTACTAGACAAACATGGTTTAGTCTTTCCCATTCTGGAATTGCGAGATATGTATATTTTTGCACAAAATTATTGCATTAAGAAAATCAATATAGGGAAACAGGTATATTTTGAAAAGTTGTTCCTGATTTATCAGGTGATTCTAGAAAAAGAAATCATTTATAAAAACGGACAATTGCTACCTTGGGATTATAAGAACATTGTTTCATTAGGATTGCGATTGAAGGAATTTGATTTTATTGAGGCGTTTATTGAAACACAAAACCAATTCTTACCCGTTGATTTCCAGTCGAATGCTGTGATATACAACAAAGCGAATTTACACTTTCACAAGAAAAACTATCAACAGGTTATTGAATTGTTGAGAGAGGTGAAATATCAGGATCTGTACTACGAGCTTGACTGTCGGTGGTTATTATTGAAGACCTATTTCGAGCTTGATGAGTTGGAAGCGATGACTTCATTGTTAGAGAGTTTTCGGTTGTATTTAATCAGGAATAAGCTACTCTCAAAGCGAAATCAGCGACAATATCTCAATCTTGTAAAATTTTCGAAAAAATTAATACGTTTAAGTCTTAAGAAAGATAAGATGATTCATAAACTCAGGGCTCAGATTGTTGAATCTAAAGAAGTGGCGGAAAGAAAATGGTTGTTAGAAAAAATAGGAGAATTAGAAATCAGCCTCTAATCTCAAAAGTCTTATATTTGAATCGTTTAACGTTTATCTTCTTGTTTTTCCAATTCAGTTAAAACCAGTCATTCATGAAAAAAATCGTTTACCCCTTACTTCTTATAGCCGCTGTAGGAATTGGTGCCTTCCTTGGAACAAAAGGATTGCTGTCATTTGATACGACAACACATACAGAAACACAATCTCAAGTTTTGTTAGAAAACGTGAAAACAGTTTGCAAGTTAATCACTGTTGAGGGTTCCTTTTCTGACATCTACAGTCATAAGGACTATTACTGGCAAGACGTCAGTATGTTTCGAAAAAAAGCATTGCTGAAAGTCAATGCGAAGGTGGGTGTTGGATATGATCTATCCAAATATACCTTTGAAATGGACGATGCGACAAAGACGATTGTCATGAAAAAAAATACTGCCCCAGAAATTATTTACCTCGATACGGATGTCAACTATTATGATATCTCGGAAGGCACTTTCAACAGTTTTAAGCCGCAGGAACTGACAATGCTCAATCAAAAAGCCAAGCAGCACATTCGTGATCAGGCAGAAATCTCCTCGCTCATGCAATCAGCAGAAAAACAAGGCAACCAAGTAGATGAGCTCATCCGACTTATCGTAGAACAGGCTGGTTGGAAGCTGGAAGTGGTGGAGTTTGAAGGGGAAACAATAAGGATGTAAAGACTTTGCGTTTGACCTTTTTGGGTGTTATCTTGTATTTCTCAAGCAGAGCTGTTGGTTTATCTAAGTCGATGGTCGTATGGTTATTAAAACTTTGGAAATCATGATGGGGAATAGTACTTTGGTGATGATATAAAGATATATACAGTAAGACAATGAATATGATGTTATCGAATTGGTTTGATACGATATGTATTTCTAGTTTGATAGGAGTGATAGCCTTAATTGTATGGAAGGACAAGCTATCTGTAATAAAAGGGTATGTAATTGGATTGTTGATATTGACATGTGGTTTTATTCTTCCTTTTTATTCCGCTAGGTTTCAATGGGCATATTTAAAAGCTACTACAGATGTGGATGGTATGGCTTTGCCAGGACACCTTATTGTTGTTTTTTTATTTTGGTGGTTCATTGGTTTAGGGTTGATAATTAGTTATGTGTTAAGTATAAAGGTTAAGCGCAAAAAGAGTAAGCAAGATAGAAACGAATTTACCTCTAAATGACCTTATGTTTCAGTGCTGCCTGCTGCGCAACGGAAGGATGGTATAAGCTTTGGCGCATACACCGCAGGTCTAAGGAAATTGGTTCGAGGTTCCAAGGTAAAACCCTAGGCTGTTAGATGTTCGGGTCCTTTACGTCTTCCTATCTTCAATATTCAAACTTCCATTTTCAAAAAACTAGCAATTAGCCAAACTTAAAATTCCTATACACTGATAATAATACTGGAGGCGGCTGAGCTGCCTGCAATGGCCGACTGTAAGGAGGAGTGCGGAGCGTAGCGGAGTACCGAGCAGACTTGCGAGTATGGAAGGGAGCGACCTTGTGTTTGGCTTATGAATGGTAAATGAATAAGGCAGACACAAGGGCAGCCCCAAATAAATAAGCTTATCAGTAAGATGCACAACCCAGATAAGAGAATCAACAACAGATTCCTGCATAATTCCCATTTTCGCATTACCTTTGCGACTTAAAAGAAAAATATGGAAGACTGGATCGATACACATGCGCATTTATATGCAGCGCAATTTGACCAAGATAGGGATGAGATGTTACAGCGTGCAATAGCCTGTGGCGTGAAACGGTTTTATCTACCAAACATAGATCGGTCGTCAATAGATGGTATGTTGGCATTGGAAGCGGCTTATCCAGAGCATTGTTTTGCGATGATGGGGTTGCACCCTTGCTCAGTTAAGGAGAATTACGAAGAAGAGTTGGCAGTAGTAAAGTCATGGCTTGATAAAAGACCGTTTTGTGCGGTGGGCGAAATTGGGCTTGATCTCTATTGGGACAAGACTTTTTTTGAGCAACAGAAAACAGCATTCAGGAAACAGATTCACTGGGCCATTGAGTTGGATCGGCCAATCGTAATACACGCAAGGGATTCACTGGAAGAAATTTTGGAAATCGTAACAGCAGAACGTCATGAGAAATTGCGTGGTATCTTCCATTGTTTTGGAGGTACTGTAGATCAGGCCAACCGAATACAGGAGCTTGGGTTTATGATGGGCATCGGTGGTGTGGTCACCTTCAAAAAGGCAAAACTGGATGAACTGTTGCCACATATCCCGCTTACAAGTTTGGTTCTGGAGACCGATGCCCCATATCTCGCGCCTGCGCCCTATCGCGGTAAGCGCAATGAGAGTAGCTACATTCCGGATATTGGTGCAAGAGTGGCTCAATATATGGAATTGTCGAAGGAGGAAGTCTGTAAGGTGACTAGTGAAAACGCATTGCGGTTGTTTGCGTAATCAGGATTCGGCTTCAACATTTTCTCGATAATAAAAGAATAGAATGACTATCTTCTGGTGAATTAATTAGGAATTGCTTATTTTTGAACTAATAAACTACCCACTTTATGATAATTAGAATCTTTTCTATATTCTTGTTGTTGGCCTTAAGCACCTTGCAACTCCTTGGTCAAAACCCTTATTGTGATGGCAATCGTTACCTAAACGAAGTGTTTCCAACGGTTACTACAACGACAGTAACATACGGTCAAAACACTACGTTTTCTGGCAATTTAGTGAATCTAAAAATGGATATCTACTTACCAGATGGTGATGTTGCCACTAAGCGTCCAATAATAATAATGGCACATGGTGGTAGTTTTTTGCTTGGAGATCGGGCAACAATGTCAACCTATTGTGAGTATTATGCACAGCGTGGTTATGTTGCTGCCTCTATCGATTATCGGTTGTATGATGGCCCGCTATTCCCTTTTCCCGATTCCACTAAATTGTTGGATGTAGTGATCAAAGCAATGGGTGACATGAAAGCTGCAGTACGTTTTATTAGAAAAGATGCTGCCACTACGAATCAGTTTAACATTGATACGGCCAACATCTTTATTGGTGGGCAGTCTGCAGGAGGAATCCTTGCACTTCACACAGCCTATATCAATGATTTGGTAGAAGTTCAAGATTCATTCATTTATTCCGCCATTATTGCAAATGGTGGTATTGAGGGCACAACAGACGATCCAGCAAATTCTGCACTAGGCTATTCTTCTGAAGTAGACGGCATTATTAATCAGTTTGGTGGCTTGTACGACCCGAGCTGGATTCAAGCAGGAGATGTTCCTATTATGAGTATTCATGGCACCAATGACGATGTTGTGCCTTATGGCAGTGGTATGGCTACTATTGGCGGATTTCCTATTATTAGTATGAATGGCAGTGGTGTCTTGCACCCACAAGCGGATCAAGTTGGGGTATTAAACCGTCTGATCACAGTACCAGGAGGCGGACATGGTACTTACCTATCGAATCCGTTATGGTCTGACAGTCTAGATAATGTATCAGTGAGAATGATGGCAACAATCGCCTGTGGCAACTTGTCCAGTATCGAACAAATCGATGTGAGTCATCAGATTGCTATCTACCCTAACCCTGCTAGTACATTTGTTAACATTGAATTAGCTGATATTCCTTCTACTTACGATGTAAAAGTATTTGACGGCCTTGGGCGAATAGTAAAAGCAACAGATGGCGTTACTGAAGACTATCATTTAGATGTAAGCCAATTAGCCAAAGGCGTTTATCAGATATATGTGTTGTTTGATGATCCGCTGTTGGCACCTTTTTCTCAAAATTTATTAATTACTAATCAATAATTACTTCGATGAAACAATATTATCCGTTCTTATTCCTGTTAAGTATTTGTGTAGTTTTCCTTTCATGTAACAAGGAACCCACAATCATAGAAGGTTTTGCAGATGTATCCTATGAATCAGGAAATCAATTAAATATACTTACAAATTACAAAGTAACCGTTAGTGGAGGAAGCTCAAAGCTTTATGTCGAGAATGCCAACCCATACAGAGATTTGATCGGGAATATCATTCATAATAATCCAGAAGCAAACGGGGCTAGTAATCTTATTTTAAAAGATCTAAACTCTTATGAAATATATATGGAATGCAAAGATCCTGCTGAGCTAAATACCTATTTGTCTGATGCACGATTAGTTGTTTTCGATGAAAGTAGTGCACAAAAAACGGTATTAGCAGATTTGATAAATTATGAGGCTGGAACTGGTATTCTAAATTTCAATATCAACAATGGCGATTTTGCGGACTTATTTGTTGACTTTACGTCTGAAAAAATCTATTTCGAATTTGACTTCAACAGCTTTCCACCCAATAATATTGATGTCATTTATCAAGTAAAAATGAATGCGGCCTATTCCTTTGAGGAGCAATAATACGCTGATTTTCAAGTAATAGATTTGGTATGATGCCGCATCTTCAGTGCTCCGGATTTTGTGAGCCGCTTTTACCCATGGTTGCACCTTGGGTGCTGGCAGATGGCGCAACTTCAGTCCTGCCTGCTGCACAACGGAAGGCAGGGCTCAAACTTCTAACCTAAGCTCCTTGTTCAAAATATTGAGACAAGGTTACTTTTCATCAAATGGAGATCCATACCATTTAGACAATCCTTCCGAACAATATAAATTGATTTTGTGCAGGTTCTCTTTGAGGTAGCGTACCCCTTCACTATTCTTAGTTCCAACATTTGTCTTTATAAGCTCGAAAGAGGTTGGTGGTACTTCTAGAAACAAGGCAATGTCCGCTAAGGCATCTGAAAGCGTTTCGAGCTCAACGGACAGCCATCGCTCTGCTGGTAATTGAGTTAGGTGCGCTTCGATCATCGAATTCCAGTATTGCCAAAACCAGGCATTTTTTTCCAGTGGTTCCATTTGACGCCATACTTCTGCAGCAAAAACGCCATTTCGACTTCCGTCTAATCGATATTTAGCCCACAATTGTCCTAGGAGAAAAGGGATTTTTTCTGGTTCATTGTACCAATGTTTCTTGAAGGTGGCAGATTCCACAAAACGGTGTGCATGTCTCTTGATCCAGATAAAACGAGCCTCAGGCAACAACTCTGCTATAATAGGAATGAGATTGCCCAGTTTCTGGTCCGATTCTCCTAAAAGCAAGGTGTGAGAAGGTTCAATCTTGCAATATAATGCTTCAAGTACTTGCTTGACAAAACACCTGTCTACTGTGCCATACTCATAAGCAGAAGATAAGCCAATTAACAGTGAATTGGGCTCGTGTTCGCAATGTATTTCCTTGTGTTGTGATAAGGTTTGGGCAATCGATTGACTGCCTGCGGCTCCCGTTGATACAACGAAGAACCGACGATTCTTAGTCTGCGTTGGTGTTGTTTTGCTATTAGTCATACCTGTCTGAGTCACAACACTACCATCTTCGATGATCGTTCCTGGTTGGAGCTGTACGCCATTTTCAATGACACAATCCCGACCAATGATAATGGGTAAATCAGAAAAACTGGAATCTGTTCTTCCTAGGAGCACTTGCTCTCCAATAGTTGTACGATCAGCGATCACTACACCGCCCAAATTACTGATTACGGTTGACGCTCCTATATTGACCAGATTCCCAAGAAAACATAACTCTGGGTACTGAATAATTACAGAAGGGTTGATCTCAAGTCCCTTTCCGGCATAGCGGATGTCTTTTTTGATGAGATTCAGATTATAGCCTGGGATACTTGACCGCAACCATTCCTTCAATTTCGATTTAAAAGTATCTTGCTTGCTCATGCCCAGTGATAGTCAATGCAAACTCCTGCCTTACCTGGGGCTGGGATTTTACCTGTTCCATAATAATCACCAGTCTGTACATCAATGAATCCTGCTTGGACAACAAAATCAAGGATTTGCCCTTTGTGGTATGCAATGACGTTGAACCAATATCTACCAGATTTGAGTGGATTTTTATCAAATTTACAATCAAAGCTGCCTTCTTGTCCCTTGACCAATAGTCGATCACCAGCGGCATCGCTTCTGCAAGCAAACAGGAAGTTGCCCGTTAAATTATAAAAGGCAAGGGATAACTCTATCTCTTCTTCTATCAGTGTACTATCATTCTTAAAACTACAGGTGATGGCCACTTTTTCCCCAGTTGTAATATGTAAAACGGGTTGTTGAATCCCATTGACATGGAATGCCACGTCTTGAAAACGCAGTGACTGACTCCCTTTGCGATCAGTCCGTTCATACAAGGGGATCGTGTCGGCAATCGCTTTACTTTCCTTAAGGTAAAATTCTACTGCTTCATCAGAATGTCCGTCAAACTGTTTTTGTCCGTTTTCTAGGACGATGGTCCTTGGGCAGAGTTGCCTGATAGCGCCCATATTGTGGCTGACAAACAATACCGTTCGCCCGCTTTGGGTCACCTCATTCATTTTTCCGAGGCATTTTTTTTGAAAAGCCGCATCCCCAACTGCTAGTACTTCATCAATGACCATGATCTCTGGTTCTAGAAAAGCGGCAACAGAGAAGGCAAGGCGGAGTTTCATACCGCTAGAATAGTGTTTCAATGGTGTTTCCAAAAATTGTTCTGTCCCAGCAAAGTCAACGATTTCGTCAAATCTCTTGTTGATTTGGTGTTTTCGCAAGCCAAGGATAGATCCGTTTAAGAAAATGTTCTCTCTTCCTGTTAATTCTGGATGAAACCCTGTTCCGACTTCAAGTAGGCTGGCGACTCTTCCTCTTGCTTTGATATGGCCTGATGTCGGCGGCGTGATTTTCGATAATATTTTAAGGAGGGTTGATTTTCCAGCACCGTTTCGACCAATAATCCCAACACTTTCGCCTTTTTGCACGTTGAAACTCACATCTTTGAGCGCCCACAATTCTCTAGAGGTATTGCTGTTTGACTGGAAGATTCCGGATAGTGATTCCCTCAAACTCAGGTAGCTTTGTGCTGTTCTCAGTTTGTATTTTTTTGAGAGGCCTTGGATTTCAAGAATTGGTTCCATTGGTGCCTTATTCTTTTATTTTGCGTTTAAGATAACACATTACAACTAGTTTTCCGTGTGGATCGATAGCTGGAGGATGCACAGACACCAATTCCCACCCTACTAGTCCAAACCCTGTAAGTGTAGTCTCTATTTCTTCGTAGTTAATACTGCCTCCTAGCACCCCACCTGCTTGATGCATAAAAATTTTATATTCAAATTTTTCCATTAGTTTATGGTGAAATTAGCCTGAATGTGTTAAATATTTGATAAAAACTGCAACCAATTAAACCTTTTGCAATTTTCCCAAGTCAAAGTAATTAAAAATCAATCATTTATTCTAATGCCGCACCTAAAAACTCTTTTCTTCCTGGGATCTACTTTGTTTTTATTGTCATTTGCCTTTACTAACAATGGCACCATTGACTTAAATACACTAGATAATTACGCCAACCAACCAATCCCCAATTATATTAATGGTATAATAATCAAGCCATTCGACATGCCTTCGGGGAGGATTATGCAGTAACATCTCCTGGTGCCAGCTTTCATACAGCTATGCCCAAGTTAGCGTTAGATTATATCGTCACAAGTAAAGACTTACAGATACATGGGGCCTGTATTCATCATTCTGACTTATCGAGGAAAGCCTCTGACCATTTACCTATATCGGCTAGTATAGTTATTAAGGGATGACGAGGGCTCTTCTAATTGTGATTGGTTGGCGTCTTTTTCTGGGCTTGTAGGGAACGTTTTGCATAAATGTTTTAATGCTATTTAGTGTCTGACCGAAAACTCCACTTTTTAAAGCAATGAACGAGCGACCTGTTACTTTTTCAGAAAGTGAGAGGTCTTTACTTCTTGAAAGTCAATGCTTTACGGCTTGCAAAACCTCTCACTTCTGGACTGG
>ENA-ORXR01000932-ORXR01000932.1-marine-metagenome-genome-assembly--contig:-NODE-932-length-34380-cov-5.140687_pt1 | contig 34380 bp, 7 predicted proteins | sample MGYA00237866_ERZ511479 | MGnify/ENA metagenome assembly ERZ511479
TCGTTCGATCCCAGAGGGATCGCATTATTTTCTGAAGAGCAAGTTATCAAATGAATTTATCTAATTGAAATAAATTACCATGAAAATGCAGAGGTTTTTTCAGCTGATTGAACACCCTAGCCAATAGCTAACAGCAAAGTTTAGCCAATAGCCAAATGCCAATAGCCAACAGCAAATTTTAGCCAACAGCCAACAGCAAAGTTCGGCTAAATCCTACCGTAAAACTGTAATATCTCCCCGATAAACCATTCCTTCTCCCAGATTTAATCTCAGAACATAATAGTAAGTTCCCTGCGCAACCCCTTTACCCGTAGGACCTGATCCGTCCCAGTTATTTGCATAAGGTTGTGCTTGAAAAACCACATCTCCCCAGCGGCTAAATATGACTAATTCTGCTTTTTCAAATAATTCCGGATTATCCCGAATAGCTGGAATGACCAACAGCTCATTCTTGTCATCTCCATTGGGCGTGATACCACTCGGCACTTCGATCACAGGACTATCGTCTATTTCTAACGTAATAATGATCGCGGCCTGACTACATAAGTCCGGACAGATTTCACTACAAACTTCGTATCCCAAAATAACCTGACCCGCTTCAAAATCGGTAGCGGCGGTATATTCGTAAAGACCATCTCCCAGATTTTCGATACTTCCTGCTATCGGTTCGTTTAAAAGGCTAACCGTAAAGTCTTCTGGTAAATCGTCATTTGACGTTAGGTTTAATTCAATGACCGGATTGGTATTTAATATTAAAAATGAATCCGTAACTGCCAGGGGGTCATCCATCGTCACGGATATGTTGACCGTATCCTGATCGTAATCTGGACAGAATTCGGAAGAAACAACCCAGCGCAGTTGATAGGTTGCTGCTTGTAAATCTCCGATAATCGTTCCTGAACTGGTCTCATCCGCAATCATTGGTGCGCCGATGATGGCTTCCCAATAACCGGTGATACCGTTGCTCGTGATGGCAGCGAGATTGGTTTCTTCTCCACAAATTTCCTGGTCGTTACCCGCATTGGCCGCTGGTAAATTATCTACCGATTCTACATTTAAAATTAAATTTAAAACCGTATCACAGTCACTTCCTGTCCCGGGAAGCATTTGGGTATAATCTCCCTCGGTATCATAATCCGTATTATTAAAACGATAGGTTTCTCCAGCACAGATAGTAGCCTCAAGATTTGTTAGTATACTTTCTGACACTTCAATCGTTGTCGTAGCAGTACTCGCACAAGATCCGGTATTTGGTACAAAAGTAAGTGTTATGTTTCCAGATAGTCCAGCTGGATTAAAAGTATTTGTATTGCTTTCAATTCCGGTTCCTTCCCAGTTTCCACTGATGCCATCTTGCAGGGTAGGGAGACCAAGCGGATCAGCTCCAGTACATAGTCCGTCAAAACTATCCAGGCTATAAGCCGTATTTTCTACTGTTAAATTCAAGGTGACAATAGAATCACAACCTGCCACGGAGCCGTTAGGAATCGTATCCATATACACATCCGTAGTAAAATAAAAGGTATCACCCAGCGCTATTGAATCTCCTTCGCAGATGCTTTCTACCACCATACCCGAAGCACTATCGCCAACTTCAATATTGGTGCTAACACTCGTTGCACAGGTTGCTGCCTCTGGTATAAAATTAATGGTGAAGGAACCATTTTCCGTTGGATTAAAAGTATTTCCTCCCGTAACATTCGTGCCTGTCCAGCTACCGTTGATGCCGGATTGTACCACCGGTAAAGTAAATGGACTTCCAGAGCTGCAAAGTCCCGGAAATTCGTCCAGTGTAATTTCTGTGGCGGCATCGGTTATAGTGATATTGATAATCGAATCACATCCGGCGACAGACCCACCGATCAGGGTATCTGCATAAACTCCGGCAATTGAATAAGTGACTCCATTAATTATCGTATCCTGTCCCGTTGCCTCACAAATGGTAGTACTGATCGCTTCCGAAGCAAAACTACCAATCATAATAGTCGTCGTATTTTCACTCAAACAGTCATCTCCATTTGGTGTAAACGTCAGTGTGGTTTCACCAATGCGTCCGGTAGGATCAAATTCATTTCCTGTAGAATTGACACCCGGACCGCTCCAGATACCGGAAACGCCACCGGGAGTAGTAGGTAATGTTACTGTATTATTTCCACAGACCATGCCGAGAGGCGGTAGTGAAATCGGAGCAGCAGCAGTTATTTGTATCGTAGTACTATTGGCCGTGACACAGCCTGCGTTGGTCGGGGTAAATGTCAATTCAACGCTTCCGGTTGGTATGCTTGGATCAAGCGTGTTGTCTGTTACTCCGTCGCCCGTCCAGGTTCCTTCGGTACCGGATTGTACGGGATCTAAGTCGATCGGATCATCCAGCGAACAAACGGCTGCTAAACTTGGCAGCGTTACCTGACCGCCATCGTTTACATTGGCTTGAATAGTAGTGGCGGCAAAACAACCCATTTCCGAAGGCGTAAAAGTCAGATTGATCATTCCACTGAGTCCGGCTGGATCAAACATATTTCCATTACTGATACCATCGCCAGACCAACTACCCATGATTCCGTCTTGCATGTCGGGTAGCGTGATCGGCGCGTCTCCGGCACAGAGTGCAGGAATATTTTCTAAAGCAATAGCGACGGGTGTTTTTGCTAGAATTTCAATTAATACCAAAGAGTCACAACCTGTAATGGTGGCACCTTCGAGGGTGTCCCGGTAGCTTCCAGGCATGGTGATATCAATACCGGAAATGTTGAGCATCTCGCCCGGACAAATAGAATCCGTTACACTACCCGAAGAAAAACTACTGATGGTAATGATGGCTGAATTTGGCTCAGCACAACCGTCGGTTGGTGTAAAAGTGAGCGTAATATCATTTGCCAGTGTTGCTGGATCAAACATATTTTCATCCACTCCAGATCCCGTCCAGTTTCCATTGACACCCGCTTGAACGGTGGGCAATGCAATTGGATTGGCGGAGCTACAGATTTCTCCCAGATCATCGAGTTCGACGGGTGCTGGTTCTGTGACGGTGAGGGTCAGAACGAGGATCGAATCACAGTTGTTGGCCGTAGCCATTGATTTTACTTCATTAAAGGTTCCGGCAAATTTATAATAAGTATCACCGACCAGAATACTGTCTCCCTGGCAAATAGTTGCAGCAATATTCCTGGTTTCTTTCGGATAAAAATCTAGATTAATATTAACGGTAGAATCACAACCCGCACTGGTTGCCGCCGGGAAAATTTCGGTACCGGTCGGTAGTTCTTCTCCGTATATAGTTCCGCGTACAGTAATCGTTGCACCCGGGCAAAGTGTTTGCGTTAGATCAAAGACAGGCGCTTCGTTATAATTCAAGTTAATATTAACAATAGAATCACAACCAGTGTAACTTCCTCCGGGAAAGGTGATGGTATCCGATGGATTATTACAATCAAAGGTCTGACCATTTATATTTATTTCTTCACAACCACAATATTCTCCACCGATATTGTTTTCCACAAAAGAATTGAAGTTCAGATCCACTACGATGATTGAATCACAACCCCGAATGCTGGCATTTTCCAATACAATTGAGTCATATTCTAAGAACATGGGTGCTTCACCGTATGTAGTTCCGTTGACGAAGATCGTCGTTCCGGAACAGAGCGTTGGGTCTATCCGATTAAGGACTCGTGGGAAAAAACGGACATTTACTTCTACCAGAGAATCACAACCGTTGAAGGCCACATTTCCAATATTTTCGGTACCAGAGGTATTGCCAATATGATAAGCTTCGCCGTTATAAAAAAGGGTGTCCGTCCGACAAATACGCTCTTCGTAAAAACCAGGTGTGGCAGCTGGATAATAAGCAACCGTTACATTTACGGTAGAATCACAGCCACCAAAACCTTCGCCTTCGAGCGTTTCAAATCCGTTGTCTATCCCACCATCCTGACTACCGTACAGCGTATTGTCAAAGACTTCACTTTCGCCGGGACAGAGTCGTAGTGTATAATTACCTGTGATGGTTGGAATATAATTGACGATTACCTGAATAAAAGAATCACAACCATTGGCACCGACATTGGAAATTACTTCCATCCCTCCGTCTGATCCACCGTCCCCGTAAAGTGTACCGTTGTAAGTGAAATTATCATTATCACAAATTGTACGGGCGTAGTTTCCTTTTAAGGAATCATAAAAACTAAGTATTACATTTACCGTAGAGTCACAACCATAAAACCCTTCGTCTTCGAGAATGACCGTTCCGTTGGGATCGGCTGCATTAAATATTCTATCATTCAAAACAAAATCTTTTCCTGGACAAACCTGAGGGGTGATGTTGGCTTCTTCCGGTGTATAAACAGTGACGAAAACGTTATAGATAGAATCACAACCATTTGGGTCTGCATTTTCGATGGTCTCGGTTCCGCTAGTCGTTCCTTCGTTGTAAAAATTTCCATTAAAAGAAACAAAGCCACCGGGACAAATAACAAAAGTAGTGTCTACTTCGCTTTTTGGATGGAAATTGATAAAAATATTTCGGAGGGTATCACAGCCATTCTCACCTGGAATAATTTCCATACCACTCTCGCTATAATTAACATCAATATCCTGATTTCCGTACGTTGTTCCGTTAATGACAATTGTTTGGTCATAACAAAAGAAAGGCACGTAGTTATCCGTAATTTGATTTTGAAAAGAAATATCAATAATGACGGTAGAATCACAACCGTTGGGCAACGTCATTTCTTCGGTACCCGTTTGGGTTAAGGGCGATTCTCCGTATTCGTTGCCGTTGACAAAAATACTTTGCCCCGGACATAAAACATCGTTGCGCGTTACGGTAATCCCGTCGGAAATAGTCACCATGACGTTGACCAGTGAATCACAGCCATTGGGTGCTACGCCCATCACGCGTTCCAAGCCAGATTGTGGGAGCGGATTTTCTCCGTATTCGGTACCATTAATAAAAACGGATTGACCAGTGCACAACTGTCGGTTGTCATTTCCTGTGTAGGCCGGATGAAAATTCATATCGATGGTAACGAGTGAATCACAACCTCGAAAACTTTGGTTTAATATAGTTTGATTTCCACTTTCACTGCCAAAATAATAAGCGACACCATCTACGTAAACCGTATCACTGCGACAGTAAGTTCCGTCGATGGTATTGGTCGCAAGTGGAAAGAAGTCAATATTGACATCAACAATAGAATCACATCCGCCAACGGTGAATGTTTCTGTCCCTTCATCTTCTCCAAAATAATAAGCCGTGCCATTTACAAATACGGTATCATCCCGGCAAATGATTGGTTCAAAATCAACAGGCATCCCGCTCATGATCGTGAGGTCAATACTGATAATAGAATCACAACCGTATTGATCAGGCGAGACATCTTCTGTTCCGGTACGCGGAAAGCCTGCGCTGGGGTCTCCATAATTGGTACCATTAATATCAATAAAACCACCAGCACAAAGTACGTCATCTCTCACACTTGTACTCGTACCGCAAGTAACCGAGATGGTCTGGCAAGTACTGACTAATGTTAGCAAGGGTAGTGCTGGATTGGTGACAAAGCAACAGTAAGTTCCTGCATCGTCGAAGGAAATGGGACTGAGGTCTAGTTTGTTGACGGAAAGTGCTGGTCCGAATGGAATGCCGTTTCTGGTCCAATTGTATACGTTGGAAGTAAGGCCAGCGTCGATGCCGAGGTCGATGGCGTAAGTGTCTCCGGTTTGGAGGGCGGCGGTAGCTGGGATATCGAAGGTGTCCTGGGGATGATATAGATTTGCTCCTGGCTGATTCATATAAATAGCATTGGGCACTAAATCATCGAAGGTAAATTTATTGTCACGACAGAAAATGTCATTATTACTAATAATATTGGGTGATGCAGCTCCTGTAAAATCCGGTAAGGAGTCAAAGCAATTATTATAAAGGCTGAGCTTATTTAGGTTGGGGAGTCCAAGAAAACTTTCTGGAATAGGACCTGTAAATTTATTATTATCAACCCATAAGGTAGCCAGGTTTGTAATGTTTCCTAGTTCAGTTGGAAGTGTACCCGTAAATTGATTATCGTCAAGCCATATCACGGATAGGTTAGAGAGGTTACCCATTGTGGCTGGAATAGTACCATCTAAATTATTGGTAGATATTCTGAACATTTCAAGTCTGCTCAATCCACTTTGTCCAAAGGTAGGCGGTAGAATACCACTTATCACCGCACCCATGGTTGGAAAATTAGTGATCGTAATTTCTGTAACATAGCCTTCTGAGTCTGTTGTTACCCCAAACCAGTTGCAGACTGGATTACCAACACTCCAGCTGGGTTCGATAGTCGCGATATCTGTACTATTAATAAAATCTAACAATTCCAAAGAGTCAGCTTCAATACAGGCAACGGAGCAATTGCTGAAAAGCGTAGTAGTACTGGATGTCTTAACAGATGATACTTTCGTACTAGAAAAAGAAAACGCATCTGGAAAGATGGTTTGCCAAAAAGAAGTCGTGGAAGAATTTGCTGTGCTGGTAGTATTGCCTAAGCATACTAGTCCAAGGAAAAGTAATAAATGTTTCATGGGCTTGAAATCATTAACCGTTTTAGTAAAATGAAGCTTTGTAAGAACCTTCAATGAATAATTGTAATACGTGTAATAGTGAATTTTGACCTAAAAATCCGTATCCTTTTTAGTAACGAAGGAAATTTGGAAACGAATATTAACTTTTGGTCGTGCAATCAGGGAAGGTTATAGTCTAAGAATACTACCCCTTAGAAACCTTAAAATTACGGTTTTTATACCAAAAATGCCGTATTTGCGCTCAAAATATCTTGTTTCCGCAAATTCACTTCCTGGCAGTTAGTACCAATCTTATTATTTTGTCTCTTTTTTAGCTATTCTTATCCCCAAATGGTTAAGTTCAAGTTAATAATTGCTATTTTTTAATTAAAATAATTACTTTTAGCATCGAAAACCGACCACACCTTAAGAACACGGAAAAATCGAATATGACATTTTAACCTTGTAACCCCACAAGGAATAAGACTTTTGCCGTGACCATCAATCTACATATATAATATGTTCACTTTTAAGAACTTGGATGAAAATTGCTAATTAATGCAAGTTTAGGAACTGTGCTTAATTTTTGTACAGTTGTTAAACAAGCACTTGCTTTGTATTTTTATTTTAAATACAATAATCTGATTTATTGGCATTCTGCTGTTAATCAGGGTATTGCACACAACCATGATTTATGAACATCACATTACCTTCCATTGCCAGGTCTTTCCTATTGACAATAGGTTTGCTCCTGTCTTTCTCTTTTTTTTATGGCAATATTTCGGCCCAGACTTATTTTGTGCTAACTGAAATTGAAGTAATTCCGATCAATCCGGACGATCAGACCCCGGTCAGTATCCGAATTTCGGGGTTGCGTACGAATCCGTGTAGTTTCCTGAATACCAGCAGTTTAAATATTAACGCCAGTTTTACGGTGTTGAATATGGACTGGGACAACCAGGCCGACACGGATGCTACCGCCAATTGTCCAAATTTTTCCGTTCCCTGGGACACTACGTTCCAACTTGGTATCCTCAACGGTGGTACAAATGCGCTTTATTTTGCCGGAAATAATTACGGTCTTAGCGGCGTAAATAACCCGACCGTCATTCAGGTTGCAGCATCTGCCTGTGACAATGGGAATACCGAAATTTCCGTCACAAATACAAATGACGAAGGTCCTGGTTCCTTACGACAAGCGATCGTCTGTGCCAACGCTCAGCCGGGTTTCAACCGCATTGTTTTTAATTTAATCAGTGAAGGTCCCGATACGATCAGAGTGGGGGAGACTTCTGGTTTTGAGCTACCTTCTATTTTTGATGATTCCACCTTTATAGATGCTACGACGCACCCCGCTTTTGGCAATAATGGTGATTTTAGTCCAAAGGTTGTGCTGGATGGACAGTATCACATCTGGGATGCGGCCATCAACGCACTTTTTGTTCGTGCGGATCATTGTCTTATATATGGATTGGAAATTATTAATTTCCCGGATGATGCAATTGATGTGTTGGCAGGTGACGATGTAATCATTGGCGGAATTAATCGTGGTAATGTGATTCATAGTAACGGACTTGATCAAGATTTTTTTGCGAGTAATCCGGGGCAAGGCCCTTGGGAAGGATGTGGAATCGTCATCCGTGGTGGTGCCGATCGGGCGATCATCAGAGGTAATTATATTGGAACCAATTTTACAGAAACGACTCCGAATGGAAACGAATTTTGTGGAATTCTGATCCGTGATAGTGGTGACTTGCATCAGATCGGAGGAACTACTCCGGGGATGGGCAACGTAGTTGTAAATAACGCAATTGGTCTTATTATTGGTGGGGGGACGAATGGAACCAGTATTTTACAGAATCGTTTTTATTGTAATGATTCTTTGGCACTGCGCATTTCCAACACGGCCAACAACAATATCGTTCCACCGGTGATTGCGCTTGCTGAATATGGAAATATAAGTGGAACTGCTCTCCCTAATCAATCTGTAGCACTCTATCGAAACGACAATAATGGATGTACGGCTGCTCCTTGTCAGGGAGGTACCTACCTTGGAACTGCTAATGTAATAAACGGTTCCTGGAGTTTATCTGAACCTTTTATGGATGGAATCACACTAAATACCGGAGACAGAGTGACTGCTATCGCTACGGATCTTACGGGCAACAGTTCTGAATTTGCGGACTGTGCTGTTTTCCTGGCTTGTGCTTTAGCCTTGACAGTGGATAGTGTAGAATCTACTTCTTGTTCAGCTGAAAATGGTGTTGCTAACTTGAGTGTCTCCGGTGGAACGCCTCCTTATGTTTTTTCTTATAATGGAGAAACCTCTAATAACTCTAATTTAATCAATCTAGGTGCCGGAAATTACTCGGTCATTGTGACAGATGGTAACAATTGTACAGCTATCAATAACTTTACCATTCTAGAAAATGAACCTCCAGTACTTTCTGTTGATTTACAAAACAATGCTACTTGCAACAGCGCCAATGGAAGTTTTACGCTTTCGGTAAACGAAGGTGCGGCACCTTTTATTTACACCTTTAATGGCGCCACTTCCGGGTCTCCTGTTTTTAATAATCTTTTTTCGGGAACCTATGGTGTGACCGTAACCGACGCAGATGGATGTACCGATTCAATCACCGTTACGTTGGCTGATTCCAATCCGCCCATTATTGCTATCTCTCAACTAAACAGAGCGACTTGTGGCGACAGTAATGGTTCTCTCGTAGTAGTAGCTGGCGGTGGTACGGCTCCCTTTGTTTATAGTATTGACGGAGTCGAACAAAACAATGGTAACTTTAATAACCTCGCAGAAGGGATTTATTCCATCGGTATCCGTGATGGAAATGCTTGTACCGCCCAGCTCAATGCGGTGATCGGTGATACACCTCCTGTTGCTATCGTGGCAGCTGATATTATTAACCCGGTTTGTGGTAATGAGAATGGACAGTTTTCGGTGAATGTTACCGGAGGAAGTACTCCTTTTAGTTATACCTTAAATGGTAGTCCAACGAATCAAATCAGCTTTACTAACTTGGGAGTAGGCACTTACACGGTAGTCGCAACGGACGCAGTAGGATGTACTGAAGTAGTAACGGTAACGTTGGTAGACAGTGGTTTGTTAGAAATAATGATTACACAGCAAACGGATGATACTTGTAATGATGGTACTGGTGGATTTTCACTTGATGTAGCTGGAGGTCAGGCGCCTTTTGAATTTGATCTTGGAACGGGACGTATAAACACAGGAGATTTTACGGATCTCTCGGAGGGGAATTATTCCGTGACAGTAACAGATGTCAATAGCTGCAGTGCCGTAGTGGAGGTAGTACTTGAAAATAACGGAACAGAACCATTAAGTACTTTTACATTTGAATTGTTGGATGGTCAGGTGATGGCGCAAAGTACGGCAGTAGGAGTGACTAGCCTGGAATGGGATTTTGGAGATGGAGGAAGCAGCACTGCGGCAAATATTGTGCACGATTATCCTGGTGCTGGCGTTTATAGTTTATGTCTGACAGTTATGAATGATTGTGGTAGCGTAACTACTTGTGAGGACCTTGAAATTGTATTGCCATTGAGTGATCATAATATAGAAGGTAACATCAATCGTATGGACGGATCAGGAATCGGTCAGGTGGAAGTCGCTTGTACCGATCAGTCTGTTCTAACGACGGGTGCTGCTGGGACTTATCTATTTGAAAATTTACCGCAAGAAGGGAATTACGAAATAACACCAACCAAAGACATCAATCATCGCAACGGTGTAACGGTACTGGATATTATCAAAATCCGAGCACATTTATTATTCATCGATACACTTGAAACACCTTATGAATATATTGCAGCGGATGTTAATCGAAGTGGCGGGGTAACCGTTTTTGATCTGGTATTACTACAACAAATGGTGCTTGAATCAGTTGATCGATTTCCTCAATCGTCGTGGGATTTTTTACCTGCTGATTATACGTTTGACTACGGATCGCAAGCTTTGAAATACACCTATCCACAATCTATAATGGTCAACGACTTAAATACAGATGTTGAAAATATAGATTTTATTGGTGTGAAAATAGGGGATTTGAATGAAAGTAATAATCCTTCTTTACTAAGCAACGGGTACACCTCCTGGCAAATAGCGGATCGTTCTGTAACTGCTGGTGAGATTATTGAAATTCCCGTTCGTATGTTATTGGGTCAGGAGTTATTAGGATATGAAGCAGCACTGAATTTTGATCCGACAAATTTATCACTTCAGGCGGTTACTGGCGTTACAGATTATCAAGTAAAAGATGGTCAGTTAAAAATGTTGTGGTATACGGAAGCTGCTCAGAATCAGGCAGTGAGTGTTACGTCCGCAACGGATCTTGTTACCCTTCGTTTTTTAGCCCATACCGATCTGGAAAAAATTAGTGATGCGATAAACTTTGCCACCGCTGATGCCCGGCAGTTGACTTACGATGCTCAACAAACAGAGCGGAGTATCGAGTGGTCCTTTAGCGACGCAGTGGTTACCAATGTTAGAAACCTTAATCAAACTGCTCCAAAACTTTATCCCAATCCTTTTCAACAGCAAACTTTTCTGACATTTGAACTATCTCAGGGGGCGTCCGTTTCTTTAGAAGTGTATGATCTCACTGGAAAAGCTATTCTAAAAGAAGAAAAAATGCGGATGGAAGGAAATCATAAAATAGCAATTTCAGGAAGCCGTTTTTCTGCGGCAGGTACCTACTTTTATCGTTTAAAAATAGGGGGTCAAATATATCGCGGACGAATCATTAAACAATAGGCTTGTTACAGCGCAGCATCGCTATTAGTGACGGTCAGTGGTGTAAACGAGTTGATTGGATTAAAAGAATTTACGGTATTTCCATTGCCTTTTCAAACACGGTTAAACTATAAAATAGCTTTTGAAAATCCCACCGAAGTAAGGGTTTTTTTAATGGATCAAAATGGTAAAATAGCAGCGGAAAAGCTATTCGCCAGTACCGCAACTATTGATGATTACTTGCTTACAGAAGATCTGCCGAGTGGTGTTTATTTATTTAAAATAGAAACAGAAAAAGGTATGGCGGTAAAGAAAGTTATTTGCCTTTAAGCAACGGTTCCAGTGATACTGCTAAGGCTTCTGGATCAGTAAAGTGAATGGATTCGATACCGATCTTTTTCGCAGCCTTAACATTGCGCATCGAGTCGTCAATAAAGACAGCCGTGTCACGATCAATATTATAGCGATCCAGCAATAGCTCATAAATAGCCGGATCAGGTTTCTTAATGCCTTCGTCTCCGGATACTAAAATTCCATCAAACCAATTTAAGAATTCAAATTGTTTAACCGCGATCGGAAAGGTTTCGGCAGACCAGTTGGTCAGTCCGTAAAGACGATATTTACCCGAATCTTTTAGCTTTTTTAGAATCTCCACCGTTCCGGAAATTTCTCCACCGAGCATTTCCTCCCATCGGTCAAAATACGCATTGATTTCTTTCTCGTATTTCGGAAATTGAGGAACCAGTAAATCGATTCCGTTCTGCCAGCTTCGACCCGCATCCTGCTGCTCATTCCAGTCCATGGTACAGACATCGGATAAAAAATATTCCATTTCTTTTTCATCAGAAAAAATCTTTCGATATAAATTTCTGGGCTCCCAGTTGATAAGTACTTTACCAAAGTCGAAGATGATGGTATTAATCATTTTTAATTGTTGAAATGTTGAAATGCTGAATGGTTACACCGTAGAGACAAGGCATGCCTTGTCTCTACGGTGTAACGTTTTCATCAAAAAAGATCCGGATATCTCGCATTAAGATATTCCAAATCACTTTCTGCGGCAAGATAACCAAAGGCTGGCCAGTAGCTCGTTTTTAAAACTCTTTGAAAAATATCAATCGCTTTTTTTGCTTCTCCATTGTACAAATACCAGTTGCCTACTCCATATCCCTGCGTTGCCATATCCAGTTGACGTCCGGCGGCCGTGCTGGAAGAAGTAAGAATATCTTCAGGTGAACGCAATCCTTTATACATCAATAGCCGCTGGTGGTAAGCTTCATTTTCAATCAGAACCATGTTTTCCGTAATTGTTTTCAATAATTCTTTTGGTTTCTCCGTAAGCCCCCTTCTTTTATAGGTCATATAAAGCCAATCTGCGGTGGCACATTTAAGGTCTGGATTGGTAGAATATTTTAAACAAGATTCGTAGGAAATCTGTGCTTCTTTATAATTTTGTTGTAAATAATGTGCTAGACCCAGATGATACCAGATGTTAAACTGAAGAGAAGAAAGTGGCTTGTTTGATCGGTTGGGTATTCCATCGGGTTCAATTTGGATGGGACGACTGCCCACCAGTCGGGCAGCTTTCATCAGGTCATCTACTGCTTCGATGGGTTTGCGAATAGAAATATAACGATGACCCCGGTGACGATATAGCTCTGGTGATTCAGGATGATATTTTATACCATGGGTAAATACCGCAATGGCTTCCTGATAGCGGGTCAGATACGCCAGTCGGCGACCGTACCAGATAATATTTTCCAGCTTGGTAGAATCTTTCAAAAATTTTCGGTAGGCAATGTTTAACATAGAATCCTTACGCGACTGCACCACCGGTGCATCCTGCACTGCCTGATAACGGGTACCATCAAAGCCAATGGCCTCAACCCGTTCCTTTTTTTCGGGAGGTGAAACAGAGGGCATATCTGGTTTACATGCCCAATTACTGGTCAGTAAAATTGAAATAATTATAATAAGGTTCCGTTCCATCATTAAACAAAGGTAAAAAAAAAATAAGTTAGAATTTTATAGTTGTTGAACAACTTCAACTTTTATCAACATTCCTTGGCAAGTTCCTAACCAGGTTATTGGTATAAATATTATTATGTTATCTTTGATTGAAATATTCTAACCAAACACAAATTAAATATGAATAATAGCTTTACAAAAATTTTATCCCTGATCTTTTTGGGATTGAGCTTTAACGCCTTTTCCCAAAATGTGGTGGAGGTAACTTTTATCGAGAGCCGTACCAAAGAAGCGATCAGCGCTGATCTTGGGGTAGATGCACAGTTTGATGTGAAATTATACAAAATGCTATACGAAACGCCTGATATACAGGGAAGTCTGGATACTGCTTCGGGACTCTTTGTTATTCCGGATGATCCAACGGGAACGTTTCCCTTACTGTCTTATTCACACGGAACGGTTAATGATCGCAATGATGTTCCTTCTCTATTAAATGGAGGAGCAGAATTAGCTATTATATTTGGTAGTATGGGATACATAACGACCGCTGCTGATTTTCTTGGTTTGGGAACTGCTCGTGGAATACATCCTTATCTACACGCTAATTCTGAGGCGAGTGCTTCTGTTGATATGATGTACGCTATGCGAGCCTACGCTGAAACGGATGCGGCAATCACCTTAAATGATCAGGTTTTTTTGACCGGATATTCTCAGGGGGGACATGCTGCGATGGCAACGCACCGATTGATAGAAACAGCATTGTCCAGTGATTTTACCGTTACTGCCGCCGCACCAATGTCCGGCCCGTATAGTATCTCGCAGGAAATGCGAAAATTTACGACGGGCGATGACCCATACCTTTTCGCTGGTTTTTTAGTTTCGCTTGTGCTTTCTTATGAGGCTGCTTATGGAAATATTTATACGGATTTGGAAGAAATTTTTAAACCTCAATTTGTGGAGGATATTGTTCGTTATGAAAACGAAGAAATTAATTTATTTGATTTAAATGGGCAAATCTTGTTTAGATTAAATTTTTTAGGTGGATTTTTTCCTAAACTAATGTTAAAAGACAGTATTCAGGAAATAGTGGTTAACGATGGGGAGCACCCTCTGATGGATGCACTGCGGGCGAATGATGTTTTTGACTGGGCACCTGATGCGCCGACTCGTCTTTTTTATTGTTTGGCTGATGGCACCGTAACTCATAAAAATTCGATTCTGGCGGACTCCGTAATGAATGCAAACGGAGCGGCTGATTTGAGCTCGATGGATGTTGATGCTAGTCAGGATCATGGTGGCTGTGTGACTCCGGCGACGGCGGCGACTATTGCTTTTTTTGCGCAATATCAGGAGGTGATGGTTGGAACCAATGAAGCACTTATCCGGAATTTATTTTCCGTTTTTCCTAATCCTGTAAATGAAGTATTGACCATTCAGATGGAAACAGAACGCAATGATGTCTATAGGGTTGAGCTGTATGATGTTTATGGAAAATTAGTAAAGTCTGAAATCGGAAATAATAGAATCTCGGAAATAGAGGTAGTTGATTTACCAGTTGGTATGTACTGGCTGGCGATCAATGACGGTACAGTACGCGGCGTAGAAAAAATTAATATACAGCGATAATATCTATATAAATTGAAAGAAGATAATTCGAATTGGCGTCAATGGTTTTTCCTTTTAGGAATCATTGGCGCCGTTCAATTTGTCGTACTGACTGTTTTAGCCATGTATTTTTACGATGGGGGAACTTTGCACCAGCGAGAATTAAGGGGCTATTCTTTTTTATTAAATTATTTTAGTGATCTGGGACGAACGGTTGACTTCCGGGGACAATCCAATGACTTGCCGCGAAATTTATTCAGGATCGCATTGTCGGTAAGTGGAGGCTGTTTGATACTTTTCTTTTTCGCCTTACCCGGAATTTTTACTAGTAAGATAGCCAAAGGTTTGGCCATCCTGACTGGTTTGTTTGGTTTGATTGCCGCCGTATCTTATGTAGCTATTGCAAATATCCCGTGGAACGTCGATTATCGAGGACACGTATACTATGTCCGGACTGGATTTTTGGCTTTCCTTATGGTTGCCATATTTTATTCAATAGCCATTTTACTAGAACCAAAATATCCCCGCCGTTATGCGGTCGCTTTTCTGGTGTTTGCTTTTATTTTAGCAATACAAATTGTCATCATGTTTTTTGGTCCGAGGGCCTATCGGTCTGAAGAAGCATTGTTTTTACAAGTAGTAGCACAAAAAGTAGTCGTATATGCTCAAATATTTTGTTTATTATATCAATCTGTTGGTGCACTTAGACTCAGTCGTAGCGCACCAACGGATTGATTTTTTAACGGTGTATCTGAATATACCCGGAATACCTGTTACCTTCGCCGTCATCCAGAACGTAAAAGTATGTACCGTCCGGGAGCATCTTTTTTCTATTCCAGTTGCCATCCCAGGTATTTAAATATCCGTTCATTTTAAATACTTCATTACCCCAGCGGTTAAATATCAGCAATTGGTTATTTGGAAATGCTTCGATTCCCTGAATAGTAAAAAAGTCGTTGACACCATCGCCATTTGGACTAAAACCGTTAAAGATGATAATGTCATTACAAAATACGGTAACAAAAACTTCGGTACTGTCACAACCAGCCTGGTTGCAAATCATATAACTAAATACCTCCGGATTATCAGGATCACAGAAATCTTCGTTTGGCGTGTACTTAATCGTTTGGTCTTCGTTGACACCAACGACGCCGTTTTGCGGTTGCGTAATCAGAATGATCGTATCCATTATGCCATTAATAGTATCGTTGGTCAATTGAGCAATATCAACTGTCTTGTTTCGAGTTGTTGAATTTGTATCTGCTACGGCAACCGGAGGAATCAGATTCGCCAGATCTTCATTGACTGTTATTTGGAAATAAGTGGTATCACAAATTCCTGTACTATCACAAACGACTATACAGGCTTCTTCCGTACCTTCTTCAAAACTGCTGACGTTTATACAAGCTGTTGTTTCGTCCATCTCATATACCACCACTTCTCCGGAAGCATTTTCACAGTTGTTTTCTATGCGGATCACCGGACCCAGCAATTCTCCCAGGTCTAAACAGTATAGCGCTGTTTGGTTAATGTCCAGCGTGTCGGTTACGTAGTCGGGCGTTACACAATACACATTTGCCCACAGCGTATCTACACATCGGGTAAAGTTATTGGTGAAAACCAATTCGTGAAAACCTTCTGCCAATGTTAAGTTGGTACCCGTTGGGCATTGAACTATGTCTGCAAAAACAACGGTAAATGCGTTAGAGATCACTTGACGGACACTCAAGCGACCGTACTGATTGTCTGGATTTCCACCACTAATTATTTGTCTGCTGGCACTGAAAGACCAGTTGGAAGTAGTATCCCAAACATTCATGGAGTCTACCAGTTCTGAAATATTGGCAAAACTGGTCTGGTAATTTTCATTATTAAAACGCCAGCCTTCTAGCAAATATGGTCCGATGTTTCCACTACTCGGAAAAGTAAAAGTGGAATAACTTACAAGGCTATCAAGTGCACAGCCGTAAGTAGCGTCGGTATAGACGTTTTCATTGTCCGTGATGGTATATTGGTTGATATCCCAAAATGGTATATCTACACATAAATCGCCACCGGTTGCGCAATCGCTAGTAATAACAATCGCAGTATCTGCTTCGGTAAATATGCTACCAGGGCAAGGTGCTGGATTTACTACGTTGATGATAATGATCGTTGTATCACAAACCAGCGCCTCGTTACAAATAATTACACAAGCGGTATCTGTACCAACGAACGACTGGCCGGGTGTGTAAATCAGACAGGTATTATTGACTGGTACCAGGGTTCCAAAATCAGGTTCGTCGCATAATGTAATCCTGATAATGTCTAATCCAGTTTCACTCAAGTCCAGGCAAATCGAATCCGTAGGTATTTCAAATGGCGTATTTACATAAACCGTATCGGTCGTGATACAATTGTTAGTGATAACGATCATATTAGAAGCCGTTGTACAGCCATTATTATCAGTAATTGTCAGTTCGTAGTTTCCTGCGTTCAGGTTACTTCTGCTTTGGTCGTTATCGTCGCCAGCTAGATCAGCCCAGTCAAAAGTATAAGGACTCGTTCCGCCAGTGACGCCTACCGAAATGCTACCGGTCTGATTACAAGTTATATCAATCTTGGCAAGATTCAGGCTTAGTGCTTCTGTGGTGGTAATCGTAAAACAGGATTCACCGGCTACACAGCCGTTGTCGTCGGTGACCATTAAACAGTAATCTCCCGCCGGTAGATTGTTATTTTGATATTCGTTCGAATTATTGTCAAAAATACTTACCTGTCCCATCCCGACAAACGCAGGACTTAGCTCAATTTCGTACTCGACACCACCATCGGTATTACCTGAACAAGAAGTCGGTGTTATATTATTAATGGTGATGGTCGCTTCGGGAACGTTGTCGATAATCGTGAAATTCACCGTCGCGGTACATCCGGTATTTATATCCGTAATGAATATTTCGTAAGGATTAGCGGTTAGGTCATTCCTGGTCAAGCCTGTTCTCCAGTTTGGAATATCATAATCTCCACTACCATTGGTAATGGTTAATCTTGCCGAACCATTGGCTTGCCCACATTCTGATGGACTTAATATTTCTATGGAAGCAGATAGGGTAGAGACCTGCTCTATTTCTACCATCAGTGATTGAATACATCCGTTGTCATCCGTTGCGATGATATCGTAAATTCCTGCGGCCAGGCTATCTTGTACCGTTCCATCTCCGATGAATATTCCATTTAAGGTCCAGCGGTAATCATAGGTATCTGGACTTAACAGCGCGTTTCCGTCTGTATTAATACAGGTCGCTGGACTGGTGCTGACAATGGTTACTTCTGGTCCATTTATATTATTAATGATAATAGAAAAAGTCGTATCGCAACCAACGGTTGCCGGGTCAGAAATGGTTACCTGATAACTCCCACCTGCCATGTTAGAAATCGTATTTCCATTATCTCCGGTAGACCAGTTAAAATCAAAGTCTGGTTCATTACCTGCGATATTAACTGTAATACTTCCATTTTCTACGCCACATTCGGCATCGGTGGTGATGATATCGGTTACGAGTAAATTATCACAATTATCAATTCTACAATCGTCAGTAACTGTTAAATCATCAAAAATTGCTTGACAACCGTTTGCATCGGTAATGGTCAGTTGATAGATGCCACTAGTCAAGTTTGTACGGTTAGCAACCGTTAATGAAGTATCAGCCCAGGTATAAGTGTAGTCAGGATTTCCACCCATTACTCCAGTCGTGATTGCTCCGCTATCAGTACAGGTGGCGTTTTCAATACTAAGTGTGATCACCATTTCTTCGGGTTCTGTTATCTCAAAGCAACGTTCTCCTGCCAAACAACCATTTCCATCCTTGACGATAATGCAGTAAGTACCCGATGCTAAACTTCCGTTGGTTACTGAATTATTATTTCCATCAATAAATGATATTTCTACCGGGGTAATAAATCCAGGATCGTAAGTAATATTATACAAAGCAGCTCCATTCTCAACACCTGCACATGCAAGTTCAAAAACAGGATCTGCTGTAATGATTGCCCCGGCCGTTACGTTATCAAGGATGGTAAAGACCACGCTGGTTTGACAGCCGGTTACCTGATCCAGAATATTTTCGGTATAAGTTCCGGACGGTAAATTTTCTATCACCGGACCTAGTTCATATCGGTAATTTCCGCTACCTCCACTCACCTGGATTTCTGTAGAACCATTGGCTTCACCACAATTGGATTCGGAAATGTTAATAGCACTGGCCAGCAGTGGATTGTTATCGCCAATCTCTACGGTCAATATTTCAATGCAGTCATTCGTGCTCGCCGTTACGGTAACGTAATAATTACCAGCAGGTAAATTGTTCTTTGTAGCACCTACTCCGTAATCTGTTCCGTTGTTGTCGGCCCAGAGATATAGGTAATTGTCCGGAGAAAGTATGGCGCTTCCATCTGCGGCCTGACAAGTTGCAGGAGTTGTAGAAGTAATAGATACAGAGGGTGCGTTTGGATTACTAAGTGTAATTGTTTTTACATCAAAACAGCTGGTGTTGTTGAAGTCACTAATGGTCACTTGATAAGTACCCGCGCTTAGATTATCAAGATTTTGGATTATTGAATTATTGTTCCATTGGTAGGTGTAATTTCCTCCCAGTGGGTTGATAGTTATCGAACCATTACTTTCTCCACAATCAGGATCAACCGTAGTGATACTGGTTGTAATATTACAAATATTGCATTCGTCGGTTACCGTAATTGTTTCAAGTGTTGTTGTACAGCCTGCAGCGTCGCTGATGGTTACCGCATAAATACCTCCCGCTAAATCAGTACGGTTTTGTGGTCCTGCGACGGAACCTGGATCTTCCCAGGTAAATTGGTAATCACCCGTGCCTCCTGTGATGGAAAGTAGAATGCTTCCATTCGTATCACAGGTCTTGTTAGTAGCTACAAAATTAACAACGATTGGTTCTGGAGTTTCAACAGTGAAGCATTCCTGAGCCGTAACGCACTGGTTGGCATCTTGAACGATCAAACAGTAGTTTCCTGCGGACAAGTTTCCGTTTTCATACGTATTGCCCAGCGTATCCTGTATACTTGCCATTGGATCTCCAGCGTATCCTGGTTCGGTGGTAATCGTGTAATCTACGGTAGCATCCGCACTGCCAGAACAACTTGTAGTGATCGGCAATGATAGCACAATGTTGGCTTTTGGTACATCGTTTTCGATGGTGACAATTACAGTGGCTGTACATGTCGTTTGCGTATCTGTAATGGTTACCGGATAGGTTCCGGCGGCCAAATCTGTACGAGTGGCATCGGTACCCCAGTTATTATTATAAGAATAATTTCCACTTCCGTTACTTACCTCGATGGTGGCCGTTCCATTGTTTTGTGTACAAGTAGGTTCGGTGACAATTAATCCATTGGCGGTTAAGCTAGAAATACGTTCCACGGTAATTTCTATAAAATTATTACAAATATTTCCAGGTTCAGAAATAGTAACCTGATATGTACCGCTGATTAGATTGGTACGGTTTGCACCAGTCTGACCGTCGCTCCATTGGTAGTTTAAGGTGTCAGGACTTAGTATTACCTGACCATCTGCAGCGGTACAGTTTTCGGGAATATTGCTGGTAACGATTGCCTGCGGACCATCTATATTTCCAATAGTGAAATTGATAATTTTTGGTGTTACACAATCTCCATTTGTTGCGTGTGTGATCGTTACGCTATAGTCACCTGCCATTAGGTCATTCTTAATAAAGTTATTACTAACATTCGGGAACCATTCGTAATTATAGTCAATTTCATTATCAGCGAGTGTAATAATTACACCACCGTCCTGCTGTCCGCAGTTGGCATTTGTGGTCGTAATATTATTAACAATAATTTCGCTTTCTTCACAAGTGTTACAGTTGTCTTCTATTGATAATTTTGTTAATGTCGCAGTACAACCGTAAGTGTCGGTAACGATTACTTCGTACTGGCCTGGAGTGCTAATGTCTCGATCTTCTGAATCGTTAGCGGCTGTCAGGTCATTCCAGTCAATGGTGTATGGCGTGGTTCCTCCGGTAATTATTAAATCAATCATTCCGTTCGCATCACAAGAAATATTTGTCAACACCGCATCCAGGTTCAGCGATTCTGGAGTAGTTACTGTAAAGCAGCTTTGCGCAGCCAAACAGTCATTTCCATCGCTGATTAGTATACAGTAATCGCCTGCAGCTAAGTTTCCATTAACTACTGGAATTCCTTCGTTGGCTGTCTGAATAATTGTATCGGCTGGTTGCGCAAAATCAGTGGTATACGTTACCGTAAAATCAATAAATCCATTTTCTTCTTCGTTGCAATCTAAAGTTATTTCGGAATTATCTACTGTAAGCATAATCTCCTGATTGTCCGTTGCCAATACAAAATTGACTGGATAAGTACAACCAGTTTCTATGTCGTTTACCAGCAAATTGTAAATAGAATCAGCGACTAAATCTGTACGAGTAGCTGTAGCCCAGGTGTCATAAGTATAGTTGCCACTTCCACCGTTTAATAGAATGGTTACAGAACCATTGTTATTATCACAACCAGGTAAACTGTTGGTGATCACTTCGGCTGATAAATTATTTTCGCTGTCAATTACAACGGTTATCAAGTCAATGCAATTGGTAGTTGGATCCGTTACCGTTACTGTGTAAGGACTGTTCTCTGTGGATAAATTAGTTCGTACAGCTCCGGTTCCTCCATCACTCCAGGTGTAATTATAGCTGTCAGGGCTTAGCGTCGCTTGACCATTAGCGGCAGTACAGGTGGCAGGTACGACACTATTGATCGTCGCTTGTGGGCCATTTGCATTTCCTACGGTGAAAGTCTCGGTGATGAAACAAGTCGCATCATTTGCGTTGGTAATCGTAACGGTTATTATTCCTGCGGCTAAATTATTAATTTCATTATTGACACTTAAGTTAGGATTCCAGTTAAATAAATAATCACCATTTTCCATTTCAATTCGGATACGACCATTTTCTTCATTGCAGGTAGCAGCGGTAATAATGGAACTGGCAATAACTGGATTTGTACAAGGTGTACATTCATCGTTGATAACTAAATCGGTTAAAATGTTTTCGCAACCATTAGCATCCGTAATGGTAACGGCATAGATACCACTGTTTAAATCAGCTAGACTGGAAGTACCATTTCCGTTACTCCAAAGATAGGTGTAAGGTAATGTGCCTCCCGTAATTTCCAGGTGAATACTACCAGTATTGTCACAAGTTCTATTGTTTAAAGTTGTTGCAATATTGAGCGCAGCCGGAGCGATTACTGTAAAGCATTCTACCGCTGTAATACAGCTATTTCCATCGGTTACTTCAATACAATAATCTCCAGTCCCCAGATTTCCATTGATGAATTCTACAGTATCTTGTAAAATTCGTATTCCTACGGGCTGGATAAATCCGGTATTGTAATCAATGTTAAATGCTACGGTCGCATCGCTTTCTCCAATACAGGAAACTACTGGTACCGATTCAATATTTACCATTGCACTAACGACGTCATCGACGAGCGTGAATTCATAAACAGTATTACAACCTGTAACGATATCGGATACTGTCAGCTGGTAATTTCCAGCAGATAATTCGCTCAGTGTATTATTAGTAATGTCGGGATCAAAAGTATATTGACCACTACCATTGGTAAATTCAAAACTTACAGCTCCATCTGTGTTACCACAAGTAGGTGTGGTAATGATGGAATGTGTTATTGTTAAATTACTTTCTGAACCTACCGTTACTTCGATTACATTAATACAATTGCTTCCGTCTTCTGAAACCGTTACAAAATATGTATCAGCCATTAAGTCATTTCGACTTGCAGTAATGGTGCCATCTGACCAGGTGTAGTTATAATTAGCTGGTTCAAAAGTAATCGTTCCGTCTGCTGCAGCACAAGTTGCTGATGTATTGGTAATTATGGATGCAACAGGTGTATTCTTATTGTCAATGATAAAACTTTGCTCTGTAAAACAAGCAACGTTATTACTATTTGCGACGGTAACTGTATAAGTGCCGGCGGGTAAATTATTAGCTTCAGCGGTAGTGCTATTTGCCGGGGCAGACCAGGTATACGTATAGTCATCAGTGTTTCCGGTTATGTTAATAATGGCAGAACCATTATCGTCTTCACAGTCTGATTCTATTGTTTGAATACTGGCAATTACCAGAGGCGTTGTACAAGGTGTGCACGAAGTTTCAATATTTATTGCTGGTAAAGTTACCGCACAACCATTGGCATCCGTAATAGTAGCGAAATAAGTCGCCGCTACGAGGCCACTACGATCTTCTGGATTGTCCATACCTGCTACGTCCGCCCAGTTAATCTGATAAGGTGATGTACCTCCAGAGATAGTTAATTCGACACTTCCGGTTTCGTCACAGGTGGCATCTTTGGTATCAATTAACACTTCGATGGCTGTTGGTTCCGTAATTTGAGTACAGGCTTGACCTGCGAGGCAATCGTTGTTGTCATAAACAATTATACAATAGTTACCGATGCCCAGTTCACCATTGATTACGGCGTTGTTATTCTCATCTAAAATTTCTATTCGTTCTGGACTGGCAAATCCAGCGTCCAGTTCAAGTGTATAATTAATGGTTCCATTTTGATCTCCAATACAATTTAAAATCATTGTTGGATCAAGGGTTACAGTGGTACCAGCGACGTTGTCTTCTAATACAAAATTAGCGATGGTTTCACAACCTGTCATATTATCAATGACGATTACTTCCTTTTGGCCGGATGTAAGATTTTGCGTATTTCCAAAACTATAATCTCCGCTACCGCCGCTTACGTTGATTGTTACTGAACCGTTAGCAGATCCACAAGTAGGTTGATCGTCAATAATTACTTCCGTAACGAGCGGATTAATGTTTTCGATGGTTAGTTCCAGGATGTTTTGACAACCCGTTGCATTGTCTACTGCGGTAATAAAATACGCAATATCATCCAAGTCACTTCTAACGGCACCACTACCACCGTCGCTCCAGATATAGAGGAAGCTGGTCGGTGATAATTCTGCTCCTCCGTCAGTAGTCTCACAAGTACTTGGTGAGATACTTACTATTTCGACTTCGGGCCCATCTTCATTTTCAATAACCACAGTGTGTATAATTTCACATTCAGAATTATTAATAGAAGTAATAGTTACCTCATACGAGCCAGCATTCAAATTAGCCGCTGTATGATCATTGCCAACCCCATTTATCCAATCATAAGAATAATCAGTTTCGGCACCGCTAAGGTCCAGTATTACAGAACCATTGGATTCGTTACAAGTAGCGTTTGCAATGATTTCATTTAGTACTTGAAATGGTTCGCATTCACTTGGGCAATCGTTGGTTACGATTAAATTATTTATGACAACAGAACAGTTGTTTTGGTCGGTAATTGTCAGATTATAATTACCTGGGTTAAGGTCTGTTCGGTTAGTTATATTGCTAGATCCGGAAATATCTGCCCAGTTGTAAACAAGGGTCCCGGTTCCTCCCGTTGCGCTTACTTCGATGGCGCCCGGTGTTTCACAATTTGCATTGGTTACACCTATATTAGTATTAATAGCGGTTGGTTCTGTAACCTCTGTGCAGGTGATGGCTGCTAAACATCCGTTAGCGTCTACTACTTCCACACACCATGTACCGGAAAATAAATTACCATTGTTGTCGATATTTCCATTAGGATCTTTAATTACAATGATTGCTGGATTTGCAAATCCATCTTCATAAACAATATCAAAATCGAGCGTAGCGTCATTTCCACCTGGGCAACTAACAGACGTATTGGGGTCGATGGTGATTTCTGCACCAGCTATGTCATCCGTAATACAAAACAATACATTGGTTGTACAGTCAGAATCTGTATCTGTGACGAGTATATCGTAACAGTCGGCAGGTAAATTGTTGCGACTATTTCCACCGTTCCAGCTATAAGCATAGTTTCCACTGCCGTTACTGACATTGATGGTCGCTGCTCCGTCGGCATTTCCGCAGGTAGCATGCTGATCTATGGTTGCTGTAGCGATTAAATCACTATTGTTGCCAATAATAACTTCGATAAGATTGGTACAAGACTTACCAGGTTCTATAACCGTTACGGAATAGGTTCCTGCTATTAAATTATTTTGAGTAGCTCCCGTTCCGATGATACTTCCCCATTCGTAGGTATAAATAGCAGGAGTTAGCGTCGCACTACCATTTGCTTGTCCGCAATCTTCGTCAGTTATACTGGCTACGGTAGCTTCTGGACCGCCGGTATTTCTTATGGTGAAAGATTGAACCGTCACCGTATTTTCACATCCTGTCGTATTCTCAGTAATCGTAACAGTATAATCTCTTGCAATTAAGTTTGTTGGGTTAGATGTGTTGCCAATATTTGATGGCGTCCACGCAAAGTTATAATCTGATACATCACTGTTTAGATTGATTAAGATGCTACCATTGCTTTCACCACAATTTGCATCGGTAATCACTTGTCCAGTAATTTGTGGTTCGGTACAAGGAATGCAATCGTCGGTAATAATCAGGTCAGATACTATTATGGAGCAATCATTTGCATCCATAACGGTGACCGCATAGTTTCCAGCGTCTACGTTAATTTCATTTGAAGTTGCAGTAGCCCCTGACCAATTATAATTATATGGAGCAGTTCCTCCGGTGATGGTAAGGTTAATATTTCCCTGTTGGTTACAGTCTGCGTTGGTCAGATTGGTAGTTACATTTAGCGCAGTTGGGCTAATAATTTCGAAACATTCTGTTCCTGCTAAACAATCATTGCCATCATATACTTTTATACAATAATTTCCTGGTGTTAATTGTCTATTTTGATAAATGACCTGGTCGTCCGTTCGTTCAATCTCTACCCGCTCTGGCTCAATAAAACCAGCATCCCTGGTAATGGTGTAAATAGCGTTTCCGTCGTTGGCTCCGATACAGGAAAGGGTAGATTGTGGTTCTATGGTAATTAATACTCCAGATACCTCATCGGTTAAAACAATAGTCGCTTCGGCGGTACAACCAGTTGTTATATCGGTTACCACAGGGGTGTAAGTTCCGCTCGGTAGATCTGTTCTTGTTGACTGGCCGGTAGAGTAGTTATAATTTCCACTCCCTCCAGTTGCCTGAATTTCAATTGCTCCATTGGACTGACCACAGTCCGGTTGATTGTTAACAATGATATCAACTGATAAAGTATTTTCTTCCAGAATTTCTATAATTATTACATTGTCACAGCCGGTAGCTGGATCAATAATCGTTACTTCGTATGGCCCTGCAGCTAAGTCTGTTTGCGTATTACCATTTGCCGTTCCTTCCGACCAGTTGTAAATATAGTTGGCAGGTATCAACGTAGCGCTTCCGTTTGTTGCTACGTTACAGGTGGCAGCTGTTGTGTTTTCTACGGTAGCAACTGGTCCATCAATATTTGGAATAATAAAAGTCTTAATCAAAGTAGCCGGACAAACCGTATTTGTAATGGTTACAGTATACGAATTTGTGGCTAAGTTGCTGTTTGTAGCGCTATTGTTATTAATGTTGTTTGACCAATCGAATGTGTAATCACCCAGATTTCCACTTACCGTTAATTGAATACTTCCATTTGCTGCTCCACAGGTAGCTTCCTGAATTTCTGTTGCCGTAATAATAGGATCATCACATGTAATGCAAGTATTTTCAACACTTATTTCATCAATTGTAATACTGCAGTTATTAGTGTCTGTAATGGTTACGTTGTAGATTCCTTCTGTCAGATCTGTTTGATCTTCTAACCCATTACTGATACCACTTCCTGACCAGTTATAATTATAGGTACCTGTACCACCAGTAGTGGTCAAGTCAATAGTACCTCCAGTTGCACAATCTCCGGCAGTGGTATTAATTGTTGTGTTGATAACGGCTGGGCTAATTATAGTAAAGCAAGTTTCGCCAGCTAAACAACCATTATTGTCCTTGATGACGATACAGTAATCTCCTGCACTTAGTTGACCATTTATCTGAGCCTCGCCATTTTTAATAATGTCAATAATAGCCGGTTCTGTAAATCCACCGTCGTAATCCACTTCATAGTCGACCGCTCCATCATTATTGGCAGTGCAAGAAGTACTGGATATAGTATTAATGGTAATAGTAGCTGCTGGAACATCATCTGTAAGTACAAAACTGGTTTCAGTAGTACAACCATTCTGGTCGGTAGCAGTCACAGTGTAAGGTCCGGCAGATAAATTACTCTGAGTCGAGCCAGTTGCACCATTACTCCAATTATAGCTAACCGGACTGGCTGCATTATCAACTGAAATACTAACCTGGCCATTTGACTGACCGCAGTTTGGTTGAACAACTATTTGGTTGTTTGCAACCAATGGACTTTCTTGTCCGATCACTACCTCAATCGTATTTATACAAATATTACCAGGTTCAGTTACTGTAACGATATAAGTTCCGGTAGGTAAATTGGTTTGTGTAAATCCGGTACCATATGGAAGCCCCCAATCATATACATAGTTGTTGTTAGGTCCCAAAGTTGCGGAACCATTACTGGCACTGCAATTAGCAGGTGTAGTGGTAATTACGCTGGCTATTGGCCCGTCGGTATTGGTAATAACAAAACTAGTTGTTGCAATTTCATTACATCCGGGTTCAGAAATGGTGATTTCGTAAACTCCGGCGATTAAGTTATCTGCAGTATTCCCATCGTTTGGAATGTTGGGAGACCATTCGTAATTATATGATGTAGGATTTCCTTCTATCTGAATAACTACATCGCCGTTGTTATCTCCACAGGTAGCGTCGGTGGTGGTGGTACCTAAGATAGTCGGTGCCTCACAAGGAAGGCAGTCATCTGCAACTACCATGTTTTCAAGATTTATGCTACAGCCATTTTCATCGGTAATAGTTACTGCATAAGTTGCATTTTGTAAATTTGCAACGTCTTCTGGATCATTTCCGGTTGTGAGGTGACTCCAGTTGAACGTATAATTTCCTGTTCCACCTACTACGTCCAGGCTGATGTTGCCTAAAGTTTCGGTTCCATTATTATCACAATCTTTATTTGTCACAATGAAAGTTGCGTTAATGGGTTCGGGTTCTATCACCTCAAAACAACCGGTGCCTGCTAAACAACCGTTGGCGTCCTGTACTTCGATACAGTAGTTGCCAGGAGTGAGTGTCCCATTTGTAAAATTATTATTATCTCTTCGGATGTTGACTTCTTCTGGTCCGACAAATCCAGGTTCAAGATCGATGGTGAAAATAACGGTTCCATCGGATGCACCCGGACAAGAAACCGTTGTTTGTGGATCAATATTGACGGTAGCGTTAGCAACATTATTTTGTAGGATAAAACTAGCTTCAGCTTCACATCCAGTTAATCTATCTATCACGGTAATCATATACATGACACCGGCTTCTAAATTATTACGGGAAGCACTGGTGCCCCATCCAATATAGTCATAAAATCCACTACCGTTGTTAGTATTAATAGTAGCACTACCATTGGTTTCTCCGCAGCTAGGTTCATCAATGATGTTGACACTGGCTACCAGATTATTTTCCTCTTCTACAGTTAGCGTTAAGGTATTTGTACAACCTGTTTCAAGGTCTGTGATAGTAATGACATGCGGTCCTGCGATTAGATCAGTTCGGTTATATCCGGTGATGCCGTCTTCCCATGAATACTGATAAGTGGTAGGGGCCAAAACAATTGAACCATCCGCACTGGTACAACTAGCGGGTGCGCTAAAAACAACGACTGCTTCTGGTCCGTTAATATTACCAACCTCAATTGTTTGGGTGGTTGGAGGACAAGACGGATCATTTGTGTGTTGAATTGTTACCTGGTAAACACCTGAACCAATATTTTGTGCATTATTGCTGTTGCTAACATTTGGATCCCAGGTAAAGATAAAATCACTTGGAGTACCTCCGGTCATTTCGATTAGAACAGATCCATTGCTTTGTCCACAAGCTGCCTCTTGTACTACAATATTATTAATGTTAGGATTTGGTGGACAATCATCGGTATCACAATTATCCGCAACGTATTGTCCAAATAATACTTTTTCACAACCGGCACAATCAGTTACGGTTACAATATAAATTCCTTCGTTGTTGGTGGTAATATTTTGTGTATCATTGTTTCCAGGAAGATGTGCCCAGTCATATGTATAGGTTCCGCATCCACCACTAATGATTAAATCAATTTGGCCAGGACTGGAGCATTCGATATTTTTAATATCGGCTGTTGCAATCAGCGCATCAGGTTCAGTTACTGTAAAGTTTTCTGCAGCACCACGGCAACCATTTGCATCATCTACTTCTATTGTGTAGTTTCCGGGCAGCAGGTTAGTTGCTGAAAAAGGAGTATTCTGCTCGTTAGTAATATTAATACTTGCAGGCTGGGCAAAATTACTATCAAATATTAAGTCGTAAACTAATTCGCCCTGTTCTCCGCTACAATTTATTTCAACAATAGAGTTCATTGTCAGGGTTGCTCCAATGGCCTGCTCGTCCAGCGTAAAATCCACTACTGTTTCACAACCAGTCACACCTTGATCAATTACGGTGACAGAATAATCCCCTTGTTTTAGTGTTGTACGGTTGGCTTGATTGATACTTTGATCGTCACTCCAGATAAAGTTAAAATTACTCGCATCGCTATTTTCTATATTAATAGTTACTTCACCGTTGGCTACGCCACATTGTGGCTCGGAAATAACAATTGCATTGACTAACATTGTATTGGTAGAATCTATTTCTATGGTTATAATATCAGGACATTGTCGAGCAAGTGGATTGATGACCACAATACTGTGTCTACCGGGTTTTAGATCATTTCTACTGTTGGTGGTAACTCCATCATTGGTTACCCAGATATACTCGTAGGTATCGGGATATAATGTTGCAGAACCATCAGGTGCACTACAAGTAGCAGGCGTTGTAACAATGGAATCTGTTTTAGGTCCATCAATATTTCCAATTGAGAAAGTTTCTACTATTTGACAATCAGTAATAGGAGAGAATGCAATAGTTACAGTGTAGACACCTGCTATTAAATTTGTTCGTTTGTTACCAATACTGTTAGGTGTCCCTGAACTAGTAGACCAGTCAAAAGTGTAATTTAATGGATTCCCTTCTATGATTATCTCTCCACTACCATTTTCCAATCCACAACTGGATTCGTTCGAATTGATAGCAGTTAAGATTGGTTCAATACAAATACAAGTATCACCGATCATTAAATCAACTAGGGTGGAGCAACCATTATTGTCCGTAGCGGTAACCTGGTAAATGCCGGAATTGAGATCATTTCGAGTTGCACCTGAGCCGTTATCGCTCCATTGGTAAGAATAGTCAACAGGAGAAAGTTCTACTTGTCCGTTAGAAGTGTTACAGTTTTCTGGAGTATTAGTAACAATGGCTACCTCAATAGCAATGACTTCTGCATTGGCACCACTAAGGTCTAAAGCTCCACATACGTCACCACCACCTTGCTGCAGTAAACTGTTGATTTCAAAAATTGAAGTGTTACCAAAATTGATGGTACTTAAATCCAAAGTTGAAGGATCATATACGAGTGTATGAATTGTAAATGTTCCAGTTTCTGTGACGTTAAAAGTAGGTGTTAAAGAAGTATCAACAATAATAAGATTGTTTCCATTTTGTTGTGTTAGTAGGTATACTACTTCAAATTCAGGACCGACGATACTGTTACCATCAGGTGTAGCAGAAACTGAGTTGTTATTATCAAAGCATATATTTTCTTCCTGGATTGTAAGTGTTCCAGTGCTAACGGGGCATTCTCCGTTATTACATCGATCTTCTACCAGTATATTACTAATTTTGACTTCGCATCCTCCTTCGTCCAGAACGGTAACACTGTATATTCCTGGGTTTACATCAATTCTGTTTTGTGGTTGTGGAGTGGTGCTGTTTGCTGGATATGGGTTCCAGTTAAAAGTATAATTCCCTGTTCCTCCCACGATTCCTAAAATAATGCTACCTGAATTTTCACAATCTGCGTGCACAGTGGAATAATCTGCGCTGATTTTATCAGTGACTAGAACATTCACTATCTCAACAGCTGTACATCCTTGATTATTAGTAACAGTGACGAAATAGTCGCCCGATTGATCAACAGTAGCACTTGATATTACTGGGTTTTGAATGTTTGGTAAATCTCCTTGCGGTCCTGACCATTGATATTCTACTCCACCATTGGCAAAAAACGTAATGTTTTCACCTTCACATAACGGTCCGTTGGCAAATGCTTGAACTGTTGGATTTTCGTTAATAGTAATATTAGTGCTGGCTACACCGACACAACCTGAAGCAGTGGTTACGATAACATTTATGGTGACGTTTTCTGTACCATTACTTATATAAATTGGATTTGTTGAGGTCGGATCGTCAAAACTCCCTTCGCTGGCAGACCATTGATAACTTTCTGGAGTTTCCTCAGCTATTACACTAAATGAGATATTCTCGGTTTCACAGATACTTGGTTGTGTAGGAGTGATGCTGATATCAAAGTCTCCTGAAATAGTGATTATTTGATTTTCCTGATTTGTATTTCCACAATTATCTGTTGCTATCCAGGTTCTGGTAATTACTGTTCCACAACCATTTTGTTGGGTGTCTTCCGTGAAAATAATATCAACCTCTGTATCACAGTTGTCCGAGGCACCAATATTATTTGGAGGAGAAGGAGCAGTACCACCATTGTTTCCATCCACCGTAGTGTTTGCAGGGATACCCGTTAATACTGGTGGTGTTGTATCTTCTACAGTAATAGTTTGCGCGGTAGTAGCTGTATTTCCACAAGCATCAGTTGCGGTCCAGGTTCTGATTAAGGTATAAGTATCTTCACAGACACCTCCCTGGTTATTATCAAGAACTGTTACGACAACGTCGGAATTACAATTATCCGTTGCAGTTAATAAATTAGCCACGGGAACGGCATTACATGCTACGGTGATGTCTGCTGGAGCTTCCGCAATTTCAGGAGGTGTTTGATCTCCAACCGTAATGTTTTGGACAGAGATATTACTGTTGCCACAATTATCTATGGCTGTCCAGCGACGAATAATTATATAGTTTCCTTCACAATTTCCTTCCACTATCTCCTCAGCAAATAATACCGCTGGATCAGGGTCGCAATTATCGGTTGCATTGACTGTTGCTGGTGAAGGAATAGTTGCTACCGCATCACAATTGATTTCTAGATCACCAGGTATACCGACTAATTCTGGTGCAACATTATCAACTATGGTTACTACCTGTGTAGCAACATCTTCATTGCCGCAATGATCAGTAGCCGTCCAGGTTCTTCTGATTGAATAAGTATTTTCGCATCCTCCTGGAACAACTAATTCGTCGAAATTAATAAATACATTTGGATCGCAGTTATCGTTTGCAATTGGAGTCTGTAAATTAGCTGTTTCATCACAGCTAATAGTAACGTTGTTTGGCACTTGCAGAAGTGTCGGTGCCGTAATATCTTCAACGGTAATAGTTTGAGTTGCTACGGTTTGATTTCCACATCCATCGTTTGCGGTCCAAATTCTAGTCAGGATATAGTTACCTGGACATCCTAATTCAGCACGTTGTTGATTGTAGTTAATAGTCACATCGTCATTACAGTCATCGCTAGCTGTTGGGCTAGCTGGAGGAGGAATATTATCACAACCAACACTAGTGTTTTCTGGTACTCCGGAAAATACTGGATTAGTAGTATCTTCAATATTTATCGTTTGAACCTGAGTAGCTTCATTCCCGCAGAAATCAGTGGCTGTCCAGGTTCGAATAATTTGATAATTTCCTGGACAAGTGCCTGATACAGTTACCTCGTTAATGGTTACTTGAACATCTGGATCACAGTTGTCTATAGCACCAACTATTTCAGTAGTAATATTATCTGAGCAATCTAATGTTTGGTCCGCAGGAGTATTTGTAAATGTTGGTGGATTACTGTCTGAGATTGATATGACTTGTTGAGTGGACGAAGTGTTTCCACATTCATCCGTAGCGGTCCAGATTCTGGTGATGGTAAAGCTATTCGGACAAGATCCCGGTGTTGTTATATCATTAACAGCTAGTGTAATGTCAGCAGAAGCCGAACAATTATCAGTAGCGGTTACAATGTTGGCATCGGCCACAGGCGCATTATCACATTCTGCGGTAATGTCAGCGGGAACACCCGCAATGATCGGATCGGTAGTATCTTCGACGGTAATGGTTTGTATTGCAGTAGCAGTGTTACCACATTCATCCGTTGCCGTCCAGGTTCTGATAATGGTATAATTGTTAGGACAAGCCCCCGGCGTTGTTAGATCGTTTACAGTTAAAGTAATATCAGCCGATGCGCTACAATTATCGGTAGCGGTAACTGCACTGGCATCGGCTATGGGAACATTATCACATTCTGCGGTCAGATCAGCGGGCACACCCGCGATGATCGGATCGGTAGTATCTTCGACGGTAATGGTTTGCAGGGCAGTAGCAGTGTTACCACACTCATCCGTTGCTGTCCATGTTCTGGTGATGGTATAATTATTAGGACAAGTGCCCGGGGCTGTTACGTCGTTTACCGCTAAAGTAATATCAGCCGTTGCGCTACAATTATCAGTAGCAGTAACTGCATTGGCATCTGCCACGGGTACGTTATCACATTCTGCGGTTAGATCAGCGGGTACACCCGCGATGATCGGATCGGTAGTATCTTCGACGGTGATGGTTTGCAGGGCGGTAGCAGTGTTACCACATTCGTCCGTTGCCGTCCAGGTTCTGTTGATAGTATAATTATTAGGACAAGTGCCGGGCGTTGTTACGTCGTTTACCGCTAAAGTAATATCAGCCGTTGCGCTACAATTATCGGTAGCGGTAACTGCATTGGCATCGGCCACAGGAACGTTATCACATTCTGCGGTTAGATCAGCGGGCACACCCGCGATGACCGGATCGGTAGTATCTTCGACGGTGATGGTTTGCAGGGCAGTAGCAGTGTTACCACACTCATCCGTTGCCGTCCAGGTTCTAGCGATAGTATAATTATTAGGACAAGTGCCCGGGGTTGTTACGTCGTTTACCGCTAGAGTAATATCAGCGGTTGCACTACAATTATCGGTAGCAGTAACTGCGCTGGCATCTGCCACGGGCGCGTTATCGCATTCCGCAGTCAGATCAGCGGGAGCACCCGCGATAATCGGATCAGTGGTATCTTCAACGGTGATGGTTTGCAGGGCGGTAGCAGTGTTGCCACATTCGTCCGTTGCCGTCCAGGTTCTAATAATGGTATAATTATTAGGACAAGTCCCCGGCGTTGTTGCATCGTTTACCGTTAAAGTAATATCGGCCGTTGCGCTACAATTATCGGTAGCAGTAACTGCGCTGGCATCTGCCACGGGCACGTTATCGCATTCCGCAGTCAGATCAGCGGGAGCACCCGCGATAATCGGATCAGTGGTATCTTCAACGGTGATGGTT
>ENA-ORXR01000933-ORXR01000933.1-marine-metagenome-genome-assembly--contig:-NODE-933-length-34355-cov-5.241759_pt1 | contig 34355 bp, 37 predicted proteins | sample MGYA00237866_ERZ511479 | MGnify/ENA metagenome assembly ERZ511479
TTCCCAATCGCTGTTGGATGCCCGACGAGAGCACGTCATATGGTGCAAGACCAAGATCGGCCTGCACAAGAAAGCCGACGGCTGCACCAATCATCGTCGATCCCACCAACAGCGCCACAATCCGCGTGCCCATGGACCGCAAGACCGGTTGCACCCGCTCACGAACGACTGGCAACGCTGAGTGACGGCTAACCCCCAGCAGCTTCACTGCTGCCAAAAGGAATCGCCCAGGCGCGTCTGGCAGCCGATTTCGAAATTGCATCACGACAACCTAATGGTGTGGGTGCAGCATCGAACGGCGCTCGTGGAACAAGCCTGAACGCTATCCGACCCGTGGCGCATTGGCGCAGCGCCGACCAGCCTTGCTTGCGGGCCAACCCTTCGCTCCTACGAACGGGCGCTGACCCCGCGTTCTGTGCTAGCCACGATGAATGGAATCGCAGGACATGCAGCCGTCGGAGTACTGGTCATCAATCAAAAAAACGATCGATTGGCTCCGATCTTCAACGGTAACGGACCCGCAGGGACGCACCTTCTCGGTGGAGGGAACGTTCGACGAACGTGATGATCCGGTGCTCGTTGGCCCGGATGGAAAGCCGGTCGAGACATGGCGTCAAGACCATCCCTACGACGTGCTCATGTCGGCCGATGAATACGAGCGCGAAAAGCGGCTCCTTCAGGTGGAGCTGCTTCGCGCGCAGTCATGGATTCAAGATACTGGACACCGACTTATTGTCACTTTCGACGGGCGTGACGCAGCGGGAAAGGGCAGCACAATCAAACGGTTCATCGAGCACCTCAACCCCCGAGGTGCTCGGGTGATTGCCCTACCGGCGCCGACACCGAGCGAGCGCACCCAGTGGTTCTTCCAACGGTACGTGCAGCATCTGCCAACTGCCGGCGAGATGGTGTTGTTCGATCGCTCATGGCACAACCGTGCTGTCGTTGAACCGGTCATGGGTTTCTGCAGCGATCCCGAGTATCGGGAGTTCCTCCGCGCTGCGCCATTGTTTGAGGAGATGCTCGTCAATGACGGCATCATCCTCGTCAAATTGTGGTTCTCCGTCACTCAGTTGGAGCAGATCACCCGGTTCAGCATTCGACGAATCGATCCGATGCGCCAATGGAAGTTGAGTCCGGTCGACCTCGCTTCGCTCGACCGCTGGGACGAATACACCAACGCGAAAGAACTGATGTTCCAACACACCCATCGCCCAGCGGCACCATGGGTTGTTGTGCGAACCAACGACAAGAAGCGTGGCCGGGTGGAAGCCATGCGGCATGTCCTCAGCCGCCTCAACTACCCGAACAAGAACGTGGACCTGGTGGATCGGCCCGATCCCCTCATCGTCGGCCCTCCCGCCTCGGTGGTGTGAATATCTGCCACATGCTCGCCAGCTTCCACCCGAGCGATCCGTGCCATCATCTGTTCACGATGGCGATAGCAGTCCCAAAGAAGCACCGATGAAGGACTACCCAGATGTAGACGCCTATCTCGCCGACAGCCACCAGTGGCCCAACGAAATCGCTTCACTCCGGCCGATCCTGCTGTCGTGCGGACTCGATGAAACGATCAAGTGGGGAAAGCCCTGCTACTGCCTCGCAGGTGACAGCAACGTTGCCCTGCTCCAGGAGTTTTCCGACCACCTTGCTCTCATGTTCTTCCAAGGCGTCCTGCTGGATGACCCCACGAGCGTCCTACATGCTCAGGGGCCCAACACGCACGGACCGAAGCGTATGAAGTTCACCTCGACCAACGAGGTTGAGTCCAGCGCCGATGTCATCGCAAAGCTCACAAGGCAAGCAATCGATCATGCCCAAGCTGGCACCGAGCTGCCCGCTCGACCTGAAGAGGAACTCGTCGCCGAGTTGCTCGAACGCCTCGCCAACGACGATGCGCTCGCGGAGGCCTTCTACAAGCTCACCCCCGGACGACAACGCGAGTACAACCTCCACATCGCCGGCGCCAAGCAAGCCGAAACCAGAGAGCGCCGAATCGACAACGCAATACCTCGCATCCGTGACGGCAAAGGCCGGCGCGACCGCTGAGGAAGCCGCTCGCATCCGCCAGGTGCGTACGGCTCCTCCAGGGATGACCCCTCATTGCAGTCATGGCGGGCCTTGACGACGGAGTCGTCATATTCAGACTGATATCCACGAGCTGGCCAGCAGTGTGCTGCGGCCGCGTCCAGTCCACGGATAGACCTCGATGCGGAGCGTGTCGCCGGGTGGTACCACCAGCACCCGGCTGAAGCCGTGTTGCGCCCCGATACCCAGGCTGCTGGCGGCGCGGTTGTGGTTCTGGTTGGCGAACGAGATCCCATCACTGACACCATTGACAAAGACTTCGAAGGCCGCTGACTCTGAGACGTCATCGGGGTAGTAGAGCCAGCCTTTGACCAGCACGATTCCCGACCACGGCGAGACGATCGTTTCGACGTTGCCTTTGACCCGGCTGATGGCCGCCGGGACGGGTGGTTCACTATCGATTGGCGATGCCGTGTCGTCGCCGCGGGCGGTCCGTTCCTCGATGGGAAGCCGGCCCAGTGGATCGCCGGTCAGCGAGCGGCATCCAAGTTGGTATCGGGCGCCCGAACCGGGGGCTTCCAGGAAGACGCAAACATTGGCAGTTCGACCGGGCACCAGGTCGCTGGTGATGCTGAAGCCCCGCACCGAAGGTGGAACCCCACCGCCGGTGCGGTCGGGGCGCGGTAGCGATGCTCGCGCTCTGGCGGTGACGCGGCCGTCCACGGTGACGATCACATTCATTGGACCGGGTGGTCCGTCGCCCAGCCACTTCGCCCACCCGGAGCAGAATGCGTTGCCGTCGCTGGCGACTCGAACGATCTCCAGGCTCCCGGTCACGCCAAATTCGTCCGGTACGGATTCGTCGGGCACCGGCGTGGCGGTTGGTTCGGTTGGCGTCGCGGTGGCGGTGGCCACCGGCGTCGGCGAGCTGGTGGGGGTGGCCGTCGGGGTGGCCGTGGGCGTCGGACTGGGGGCCGGTGTTGGTGTTGGCTCGCCAGGCTCGGCCGTCGGAACGGGAGTGGGGGACACCGTGGGAGCAGCTGTGGCTGTCGTGTCCGGCTCCAGCGTTGGCAGCGGCGTTGGCACCTCAGTGGGCGGCGGGGTTCCGCTGGCGCCCACCGCGATCTGGAGGTTGGCGCAGACCAATTTGGTCGCTTCGCCCGCCACCATGGTGTGGAGGCAGAAGTCGTGGCTGCCGGCTTCCAGACCGCCGAGGGTGGCACTGAAGCCGTGGTTGGGCCCGGCGCCCGGTTGTCCGGTATCCCATGGCTGATCGGCGAAGCCGGTGTGCCATGGAGCATCGTCCACGCTGATCATAAAACCCACCGAGTCCGAGTCGCTCCCTTTGGCCCAGCCGGTGAAGGTGGCGGTTCCGTTGCCGTTGTCCACCGCGGAGACCATGGTGCCGACGTGCTGCAGGATCGGTTCGGGCGTTGGCGTTGGGACCGGGGTCGGGGTACTGGTTGGCTGAGGGGCGGCCGATGAATCGAAGCGCCGCGGAGGGACAATGGGGGTGTCGCCACACATGGTGATGGTCCGGCAGATGCCGGGATACCAAACACCGACGTCGCCGAAGTCCGGAAGGAGTGCGTACCCGTCGTGACATTGCAGGACGACGCTTGGGCACTCTCCACACGGCTCGGCGAACGCCCACAGCCAACCGTCAAGTTGTTCGGCCACGCCGCAATCACCGGGCCGAAGACGGTACCCGTTTGCCTCATCGTTGCGAAAGAAGCCGTCCTCCCCGCACGAGCCTGGGAAAATATCACCGGAGCACCCCGGGTTGCATTGATCGTTGGCATAGATCGACTCGCTTGGGCAGCCACCGAGTACCCGATAGCCAAAGGGACCAGATGGTGTGCCCTGGGCTGCAGCAGCTCGGGCCGGACCTACCTGCGATGCCGCCAGAGCGACACTGCCGCCAGCGGCTGCCACCGCACTTCGAATGAAGTTGCGCCGGTTGCTCTGAACCCGCGAGGATCGCTTGAACAGGTGACCCAGAAAGCCGTTGTTGGCCAGGTCGCTGTGCATGACGGCCGGTGCCGAACGGCTCTCCAGCGTACGCCGCTGAATCGTCGGGGCGCCGGGTGGGCGACGGTCGTTGGATATGACCTCGTCGAATGTGATCATCGGTGGAGCGCGCTTGTGCACGCTGCGGAACGGTCAACTCGACACTCTTTCCAGACAACCACGACCCTTCGAGCGTAGTTCTGTCCCGGGACGCGAAAGGGGTCCTTGCGTTGGTAATTGTGCCCAGTTGTCGCCAAGAACGTCGACCAAATTGGGGAGGGAGCAGCTCAATCGCTGCTCATGCGATCTCGCCGCGCTCCGCCCGTATCAGCGAGCCTCGCACCGTGACGGCGTACACGATGGCGGCCAGGATGCCCAACCAGAATGTGAGCAGCGCCATGCCCAGCAACCACAGCCACAGGATCTGACTTCGCCCCGCAAGCGCCCAGACCCACGAGGGTCGCCGCGCCACGTCCAGAAAGGCGGCCAAGGTCACCGCGGTCGGGAACATCAGCACGGTCCAGAAGAGAATGGCTTTGAGGACATCGATCATCGGGTGGTGGTCCCACAGACCGAATCAACCAAGGCCGGCCAGGAGAGTGACGCCCATGGCAGCGGCGACGGCGAGCGTGATCCAGTTGGCGGTCTGCAGGGCCCCCGGGGGGTGCTCCACGATGATGGTGCGGCGACCAATCTGGGTGGACACGATCATTGATCGACCGATGGCGAATCCGGCGGCCGCCAGTAGGGCGGCGGCAACGGCGGCTCCCAGTGACGAGGGGGAAACCAGAATGAGCACCAGCGCCGTTGCGTACGGCGCTTCTTTGGTGAGGTAGGTCCGCATCGCAGTTCCGAGTTCAAACGCAAAGCCGAAGGCCGCTTTGGGGGCCGGCGCCAGAAACGCTTCGGCCGGAATCTGCCGGGCATTTTGTGGAAGCGAGAAGCTGACGATGCCACCGGCGCGAGCGGCAAGAGCAATGACGCCGGTGAGCAGCAAACCCGCAGCAATCCGGGTAGGCAGCCACGAAACCAGTCCGGACAGAACCAGCAGCAGGAAGCCGGTGACCAGTGAACCGGCGAAGTTGCCGGCCATGTAGGCGCCTGCGACCGCAGGACGGGGACGTGCGTTGAGCATCATCGCACTATTGACACTTCACACCGACCCGGACAACGAATAGCCGGCGCCAGCGCCGACGGCGAAGAAGACGGCCAGCGGGACCAGGAGCCCGGCGACGGCGGATCCGACCACCACCGCCAATGACAACGCCGTCCAGATCTGCACCGCTCGCCATGAGTCCGACGTGCGGTCCGCGGTTGCAACGCGAACCGGGTCTGCTGCACCCGCGAGGCGAGCAGTCTCGGCCCGGGAGGCGGGCTCGGACGGCTCGATGCCGGCAGTCATGACGAAGCGGCGGTTGATGCCGCGCTAGACCGCGATGTTCGTGCTGGCAATCAGGGTGCCACGACCGGAGCCCAGCCAGGGGTAAACCTCGATCTGCAGCGTGGTTCCCGGTTGACCGGTGACGACGCGGCTGAAACCGTGATTTGGTCCAATACCCATGCTCGACGAGGCGTTCGCGTGCGGATGACTGGCAAAGAACACGCCCTGGCTGTTGCCGTTGACAAAGATCTCATAGGCGACCGGCCGCAAGTCTTCCTGCGGATACTGCATCCAGCCTTCAATGATCACGATGCCGGCCCATGGGGAGCTGACGGTCTCCACGTCGCCGACCACAGTAGTGACATTGGCGGGGATGCCGTGAACGAGACCAGCCTGGGTGGATGGAGGAGCGGTCCCTCCACCGGGGACCGCGGTGGCTGTAGGGACCGCGTTGGCTGTTGGGGCCGGGGTGGCCGCGGGGACAGCGGTGGCCGCCGGGACTGCGGTGGCCGCCGGTGCGGTGGTGGGAGTGGGCGTCGCTGCGGGAGGGTTGGAACCGCCGCCAGTGAGGGGTGGGAGTTGGGTGGAATTGGATCCACCGGTGACCGATCGGCAACCAATCTGGAAGCGGGCACCCGTTGCGGAATCTTCGAGGAGCACGCACACATTGCTGGTGCGGTTGGCCTGCAGCTGAGCTGAACCGCTGAATCCCTGGGCCTGTTGGAAGTTGCCGCTGACGCCCGGGCGGGGAAGGTTGGCGCGTACTCGGCTGACGTCCACCCCGTCGACGGTCACGATGACATCGATGGGTCCGCTGCCCGCAGTGTTGCTACGGGCGGCCCAACCGGAGAAGAACGCGTTGCCATCGTTGCCGGTGCGCAGAACCTCAAGCGAACCGAGGGCGCCGTAAAACGTGGGGATCACACCGGGGTTGACTGGTGATGGCGCCGGAGTGGAGGGCACCGGCGTGGAGGTGGCAACCGGCGGTACAGGCGGCGGCGGCGTTGGAACCGTGGTTGGCGCAGGCACCTGGCCAGCACCCACGCTGATGAACAGGCTGGTGCAGATCAATCGGGTCTGGACCCCGTTGACGTTGCCATTGAGGCAGAACTCATGGGTGCCAGCGCTGAGACCGCCAACAACGGCGGTAAAGCCATGATTGGGTCCGGCGCCGGGATAACTGGTGAAGTAGGGCTGGTTGGCGGTACCCGTGTGCATAGTCACGCCATCCACGGTGATGGTGTACCCGATGGATGCGCTGGTGTTCGCCTTCAGCCAACCGGTAAGGGTGGCGGTGCCGTTTCCGTTGTCGACCGCCGATGCCAGGCTGGAGACATAGCTGACGCCGGATGATGCCGGCGGTTGGGCCGGCAGCGGCGTCGAGGTGGGCGGTACGGGGTTGAACGGGACCGTGGTTGGTGTAGGCGACGCAACCGGGGCCACTGGTGTCTGGCCGCAGGCGGTGACCGAACGGCAGATGTGGGGGAACCAGACGAAGCTGCCGCCGCTGGGAAGCAGCTTGAAGCCGTCATGGCACCGGTACTCGATGCTTTGGCAGCCGCCACACGGCGCGGCGAAGGCCCAGAGCCAGCCATCGACGTTTCCGCCGGCGGTGGCGCACTGGCCGGGGTGAATGCGGAACCCGTTGGCCTGGTCTTCGACGAAGAAGCCGTTGGCGTCGCAGCAGTCGGTGCACACCGGGGTGGAGCCGCAGCCCGGATTGCAATCGTGGCTGGCCGCCCATGAGGGACAGGCGGTGTAGATGCGGTACGGGAACGATCCGGTGACGATGCCCTGGGCTTCCACCTGCTTGGCGGGTCCAAAGCGAGCTGATGCAACAGCAACGCTGGCGCCGGCGGCGGCCACCGAACCTCGAAGGAAGTTGCGGCGACTGGCTTTGGCGGCCGAGGCCCGGCGTCGGTTGAACACGTTGCTGATGAAGCCGTTGTTCCGGACGTCATCGCTCAGGACCATGGACCGCGTGTCGGTGGCAATCGTGCCGCGATCAGCCGAAGGCGCCCCGGTGGGACGGTCTTCAGCGGTGATCAGGTCGTCAAAATGAAGCATTACGCAACCTCCAGAAGGAGCGAGTCCAGAGCAGATGGGCTGCCAACGGGACGAGCTTCCACGATAGTCGCTTCATCGACGATGAAGCAGTAAGGGGTAACAGGAATTCCAAGTGTCTCAAACTGGGTACCGAGTCCAACCTGCACGGCTACTCCAGACGCCACCGGAAGTGGTTTGTCGCGGAAGGCGAGCAGCACTCGACGGGCGGAACCCAGGTGGTTGACCACGTCGATCAGCGGGGCCGACGATTCATCATCGTCGAGAAACAGCACGATCGACGTTCCAACTTCCGCGGCGAACTGGGCGCGCTGGCGCGCAATGGTGAAGCGGCGAGCAAACTCTTCGCGGGACAAGGTACGCGACGGCGCTTTCAATCCGCCGGCCACGGCCTCCTCCAGCAGGTGAAGTCGCGACAGCAGGTTGTAGGCCAGCAGGGCCAGCGCAATCATCAACAAGCCGAGCACGATGAGCGCTGCCAGACCGAAACTCATGAGGCCGCCTGGTGGCGAGCCACTTCGGCCGACAGGGGTTGCGCGTTGAAGTCCGCCAGCAGTCGGATGGGGAGTCGGGAGGTGGAACCGGCGGTAACCAGCAGGCTCTGCACGCGTTGGGGATCGGGAATGGTTCCATGCGCTGCGACTTTGCCGTCCACCATGACAACGCCGTACGGGGTGGCCGGAATGCCCAACTGGTCAAAGGTGTCCTGTTGGCCGGTGCGATAGTCCAGCTCCATGGGAATGCCGGGTTTGGATCCGCTGAATAGCACCGCAAGCGGCTCAGCCAATGTGACGTCGTCTGCTCCGAGCTCGTCCACTATCCGTACGCAGGTCACACAACTGGTGGAGGCGAAGATCGTCAGACCATCCGTCAGGGTTCTGGCTGCGGCGTCTCGAGAGAAGACCCGGGAGACCTGACCCGATCCGGCGTCCTGATGAGCCGTCACGTCCTGCGGCACGCCGCTGCTCATGGCGATTTCCAGCCAGGCGAGGCGAGCCAACACGTGGTTGAAAACCCAGCCGAGCACGGCGACGGCCGCCAGTAGCGCTCCACCCACCAACCAGACATTCACGGTGTTCATTGCGTCATCCGGTTCATTGCGTCATCCGGTTCATTGCGTCATCGGTGTTCATTGCGTCATCGGTGTTCATTGCGACGATCGAGTTCATTCGACGACCCGGCCGATGACGGGTTGCGAAGCGGCCCGTTCTTTCATGTCGCCGATGTAGCTGGGCCAGGCAATGGCGTCCGGCAAGACGAAGAGAGCGAAACCAATGGCGCCGCCAGCCAGCAGGGCCGCCAGCCCGGCGACCGTCGACGCCGCCCCATCAAGATCAGGGAGCGGTCCGGAAACGAGAAACAAGCCAATCAGGACGGTGAGCGCGGAGCGGGTCATGGACCACACCGAGGTCGGCGCCGACGAGAACGAACAGGCACACGGAAGCGAAGAATCGCTCGCCCACAGCCGGGCAACCCAGACCGAAAAGCCCAAACCCAAAATTGCTCCCGCCGCGGCGGCAACATAGACCACCGCGTGACTACCCGTGAGAACGCTCAGGACAATCGCAGCGGCGATGGCGGCTTCGGCAATGGTCACCGCAAGGCTCAACGCGTTGGCGCGATCGCCCACATGCAGCGTCAGCAGGTCGGTGAGCCGGTCACGGTGCAGACCGTGGGTGAGTGCTCCCGCACCAAAGAGCCCCCAGCCGACTGCGGCGAGGACAAACGTCATCGGAGCCGGTTGTGCCGTGGGTGAGTTCTCATGTTCAACCCGGAGCTCAAGACTTCCAGGTGACGCCGAGATCTGCGGCCAGGGTGGCCACGGTGTCGAGGCTCGCACCCTCGTTGGGCAGAATGTTTACCCGGGCAGTGGGCGTCACCAGAATGAGGTAGTTCAGATTGCGGCTCATGCTGGCAGCAAACAGCTCGCCGCCGGCAACTGCGGTGCCGCTCCATTCAGGAAGCAGGGCATTCACCTCAGCGGTAAGCGGAAACATCTCCAACACCCCAAGCTGTTCCACATCGAGAACCACCGTGGGTGCGGTGGCGAAATCGACCCGGTTGTTGGGACCGATGAACGCCCCCAGTTCGTTGTGCTGCGGATCGATCGCACTGAGCAGTGCAACAGTGTGATCTGGTGAGTCGTAGCTGTGCGCGGTCAATGCGCCGTTTCCCGTGTCCAGAATGCCTCGGTAGACGACCGACGCCAGACCTACAGAGTTGTCGTCAACGAACTCGGTGATGTGGGTCGTGTAGCCGTTGATGGTGAAAGCATCGGTGGTCATGGCGTAGCTGAAACCCTGGGTATCTGGCACCGAAACCACATGGTGGGTGACACCATCATGGCTCACGCTGGCGAAGCTCGACATTGGCCGCGAGAAGTCGCAGGCCGGGTGGACAATCTCGACGGCGTCGCCGTTGACGGCGAGCATCAGCTTCGTGGTTTGCATCTTTTCCTCCGCCCGCCCAGACACCAACCATCGGCGGATTGGCGCACTGCGCTGGGGCACATTCTGTTGAGTGTTCCGGAAGAACACGTCTTCGCCCGAAACGGCCATCGCAAGCGGCAGCCGTAACGGGGGCCGACATCGCATGCCGGTACCAACTGTAATCTTACGGCCCCCAGTGCACTGAATCGTGTCACTGCTGACCATTGCGCGATAGCCGCAGTGAAGTCGGCTACACACACAGGACGCATCAACCGGGGTGTTCGGTGCAATCTTTTCGAGGATTTCCTTTTTGCCGGTGCCCAGGAAGGCGACCGCTAGCGTGAGCCCATGAGTACTGACGTGGAGGGCGACCTCGAAGTGCGACCGGGACTGGTCCTGCCTGCGTCCGAACTTCGGTGGCGCTACACCAGTTCGGGGGGACCCGGCGGACAACACGCCAATCGGAGTCAAAGCAAGGCCATAGTTCGGTTCGACATTGAACACAGCACGGCGCTCAACGCTCGCCAACGGGAACGGTTGATGGCCAAGCTCGGCCCCGAAATCGAGGTTGGGTCCGAAGACAACCGTTCTCAGTGGCAGAACCGGCGCGTGGCGCGCAAGCGGTTGGCGGAACGTCTGGCCTCAGCCCTGGTCGTGCCCCGGTCGCGCAAGAAGACCCGACCGTCACGAGGCGCCGTCCAGCGTAGATTGAACGCCAAGAGCCGGCGGTCCGAAGTGAAGCGCGGGCGACAACGACCGCGGCGCGACGACTGACCAGATCCGGTCCCCGCCCGACGGCCAGCGGCGGCTCTCCCTGTGGGAAACTCTGTCCAAAACTCGCCCAAACCTGGGGATGACCACATTGTTTGGTGGATAAGTCTGGGGATTCCCGGTTTCTGCTTGACCCGAGCCAACCGGTCTGGCACATTCAATCCACTGGACGAACGGCTACCGCCGAAAGCGCACAGAATGACGCCAACCGGGTAACCGGTCACGCGAAGTTCGAAGCGACAGAAGCGGCAGCAGAACGCCCAGTGCGAAGAAGTTACCGATGCCGAATCCCACGGGAGGAAGTGTCGCCACGGACCGAAGCGTTCCGGGGCAGGAAGAAGACCCTTCGGGCGAATCTTTCAGCCGGAGGAGCAGGGAAGTCCGTGGTTTCGGTGGAAGCTCTGCGGAGCGGAAACTCGAAAGCGGCCGATTCACACGGGACGACCCCGGGACGAGAAAGCGACTGCGGTTGCCGATCGACTCGGGGTCTCTGTGCTTTTTGTTCGTCTTCGCTGGCGCTCAGACGAAGCGTTGCACGCAGCTGTGGCTTTTGTTCGTCTTCGCTGACGCTCAGACAAAGCGTTGCACGCAGCTTATATACCTGGCCAACAGGGCCCGCTCGTCATCAAAGGCGCTCAGACGAAGCGTTGCACGCAGCTTTTGGCCGGCGGGCGACAACGAGTGGCTGGGTCACGACACGTCATCCAACACGCGCTTCAAGGTGACCAACTCGTCAGAGATGATGGCGTCGACGCCCCTCCGGAACAAGGATCGCATCTCCATCTCGTCGTTGATGGTCCAGACATGCACCTGAAGACCGATCGCATGGGCCCGATCGATCACAAAGTCGTTCAGGACCGGGACGCCGTTCCAATGCGAAGGAATCTGTAGGCATCCATTCTGAACCCGACCGATTGCCACACCCATCATACGAGCCAGCACCTTGGGGATACCGGATGAACCGGGGGACGTGCACAAGTCGGCCCCCAGCGCGCGACGGGCCGCTTCAACCCGACCATTGTCAAAGGAGCCGATGCACACGCGGTCAAGGGACAACGTCTGACGAATCAACCGAACCAGCGGAGCCACTGCACTATCACTCTTCGGCTCGATGTTGACCCGAAGATCCGGCCACGTGGCAAGCACGTCGGCCAGCCTGGGGATCGGTTCGGTACCGCCGATACGCGCCTGAGACACCTCGGCCCACGACAACTCGCCAATGACCCCCTCGGCGTCGGTGACGCGATCCAGCCGATCGTCGTGAAAGGCGACCAGTACCCCGTCGGCGGTGCAATGGGTATCGGTCTCGATGTAGCGATACCCAAGGTCAACCGACCGCTGAAAGGCGGCCATCGAGTTTTCTGGCGCACCATCGGTCCCTCCCCGGTGGGCAATTCCAAAGGGTAACGGCGTGTCCAGAAAGGGGAAGGTCCGAGGCATCGCCCCGCAGCGTACTCGCCGGTCCGAGCCCGAGCCGGACCTCGGGAAGGTAGCGTCGCCGTGATGATGCGGGATGAGTTGCTCACGAGCTTCGCCAACCAGATGCTGCAGGCGCAGTCGGACCCCACCCACCGACATCTGAGTCAGCTGCAGGCAATCGTCTCGGCCGGCTTCCATGAGGGGCGGGGCATGGACTTTGGTCCCGACCACGCGGACGTGTCCGACACATCCGAGGACCAGCCCCCATTGGCGAGCGACCGGCCGCCCGGAGAACGAGCGGGAGAGACTCTCGGCCAGGTGACCGACGAGCTGTCCTACATAGCCGGTCTCGTTTCCGAATCGTCGATCGATGAGGTTCGGCACGTGCTCTTTGAGCAACTGGGATTCCGCGGCGAGACGGACAACTACTACGCACCGAGCAACTCGCTGTTGTCCCAGGTGCTTGGCGAGCGGCGTGGTAACCCGATCACGCTGTCGGTGGTGATGATCGAGGTCGGGTTGCGGGCTGGCATCTCCATCGAGGCCATTGGCATGCCGGGCCACTTCCTCACCGGCCATGCGTCCTCGGGTCAGTTTTTCGATCCGTTTCGGGGCGGTCAGGTACTGAGCGCCGAGGACTGCAGTCACCTGTGGGCCCGGCTGGCCCAACAGCCGGCAGCGGCATTTCGGCCGGAGTGGTTGGCACCGATCTCCACGGGAGAATTGCTGGCGAGAACACTCGCCAATCTCCGGGTGGCAGTCGGAACCACCCGAGATATCCACGGCCTGCGGTGGATCGCGCAGCTGGCTCGGAGCGTGCCCGAGGTGCCGCCCGCGTTCATGGCACAAATGGCCGCGACGCTGGCCGACTTCGGTCAGCTACGCATGGCGGCCCAGATTTTCGAGCACGCCGCATTGACGGTGGACCGGGATGGCAGCGCTGGCTTTTCCAGCACCGGGGACACCAAACCTTCCGAGGCACTGGTGAGACGGGCCATGGACCTGCGCAGCCGGCTCAACTGATCTCGCCCCGCTTCGTTGGCCCGCGTACAGTGGGCCAATGACCGATCTCGCCACGCCTGCCAGTATGGCTGACCGCACCGCCACCAAAGCTCGTCGTCGGTGGCTGTTGAGCGAACAGACCGCGGATGTGCAGGCGGCGGCGGGCCCGCTGCATCACATGAACCTGGGGCCGGGCGACGCGGTCCTGGGAGAGTATGCGGCTGCCGGCTTGGCGTTGCCGGACCGGGCCGCCATTCGGACCTATCGGCTGGAGCGGGTGCAAGCCCAGCTACGCGAGCGTGGCTTGGCCGGGATCATTCTGATGGACCCGATGAACATCCGGTATGCCACCGACAGCACCAACATGCAGGTCTGGGTCAGTCACAACGCCAGCCGATATGCGTGGGTCTCCGCCAATGGGCCCGTCATTATGTGGGACTTCTTTGAGTGTGAGTTTCTGGGCGCCCACAACCCCGCCATCACCGAGTTCCGTCCGGCTCGATCTTCCATCTACTTCATAGCCGGTCGCCGCCACGAGGAACATGCTCGGAAGTGGGCCGAGGAGATGGTGGACGTGATTCGCCAGCACGGTGGCGGCGGCGAGAAGGTGGCCATCGATCTGTGCAGTCTGGCTGGCGCCAAAGCGATCGAAGCCGCCGGAATAGAGCTGGTGTACGGCATGGAGGTCATGGAGGAGGCGCGCAAGATCAAGTGCGACGACGAAATCAAAGCCATGCGATGTTCGGTGGAGTCGTGCGAGCTCACTATGGCGGACATGCGCGCCGCTCTGCAGCCGGGAATGACCGAACGAGAGCTGTGGTCGATGCTGCACGCCGGGAATATTCGGCGCGGTGGCGAATGGATCGAAACGCAGATCATTGCGTCCGGGCCTCGAACCAATCCCTGGATGCAGGAAGCTTCCAGCCGGGTCATCCAGGCCGGTGAACTGGTGGCCTATGACACCGATCTTGTTGGCGCCTACGGGATGATGACCGATATTTCGCGTACCTGGCTGGTTGGCGACGGCCGGCCGAACGCCCACCAACAACGGGTTCACGGGCTGGCAAAGGAGGCGCTGCTCACCAACGTGGAGTTGCTCCAACCCGGCGCGTCGTTTCGCGACTTGTGCATGAACACCTTCGTGCCACCGGTGGATGACTACCGGCACTATTGCGTGCAGTTCCACGGCGTTGGCCAGTGTGACGAATACCCCGACATTCCGTTCCCGGCGGACTGGGACGATTGGGGCGTGGACGACCAACTTCACCCCAACATGGTGTTGACGGTGGAGTCCTACGTTGGTCCTCGTTCCGGCGGCGAGGGATGCAAGTTGGAGATGCAGGTGCTGGTCACCAACAACGGCCCGGAGCGCCTGGACCGGTCATCACTCGAATTGACGTGACCAGCGTTGTCGAGAGTGGCTATTTGTACTGATCCGGGATGCGAATCTCGCGTTGGGAAGGGGCGACCACGGCGGCCTCGACTTCTTCGGACGACTCCGTCTCTTTGGGGAAAAGCACCAGGTTGCGACGCTTCATGAACCAGACGAAGAAGAGGGCCCACAGCACCGCAGAGATTGCAATACCAATGACAAAGATGGGTACGGGCAGGCTGCTGCCGTCAGCGGAGACATTCTCCAGTTCCTCGGTGACCCGGACCAATCCGGACCTTGTGGGGTGCATCGCCGCAGGTTAGCCAGCGGTTGAGGTCATGCACCAACGGCGCGCTGGGGAGGCAACCGGCAGCAAGGTCTCTCAAGGTCATTGGTCTTCGGGTTCTTCCCGAGTGTTGTGTTGTGGCCCGTTTGACCACCATGCCTCGATGCGTGACTCGTGGTGGTCTGCTTCGAAGTGAACTTCGACGCTGCTCGACTCGACTTCGATCTCGACGGTGAATCCGGGGTTGGGGTTGGCCCACACAACTTCGGCTCCGCTGGGGGAGAACGAGATGGCCGTCGTGCCGCCCACCAGTGCGAAGGTGCGTGTCTGGCTCGGTTGTGTTGTGGGTGCCGGTATGGGTGTTGGCGGTTTTGGTGTTGGCGGTATCGGTGTTGGCGGTATCGGTGTTGCTGGTACCGGTGTTGCCGGTATGGGTCTTGCGGGTGTGGGGGTTGGGCTCGGTTGTGTCGTGGTGGCTGGCGGTATCGGAGTTGCCGGTACCGGTATTGGGCTCGGTTGTGTTGTGGGTGCCGGTGTTGGGCTTTGTTGTTCGGCTGGTGTCGTTGGTGGTGGCGCGGAGTTGTCTGGTTCTGTTTGGGCTGTGGCAGCAGCGGTGGGTGTTGCGCCTATCGCGGGGCTCTCAATTGTTGTGGCTGGCGTGACGTTGTCAGGCGTTGCCGGCGTTGTCGGCGAGTCCACTGGAACTGGCGATGCGGTGGCTGTCGGCCACCACGTCGTGCGTGGGATGAGTGTTGAGTCTGTTTCGGTTGTGGCAGCCAAAGGTGTGGGCGTGTCGGTGCCTGCTTGTGAACCTGGATCGGTTTGTTGATCAGAATCAACCACAGTTTCGGATAAGCCGGGAGGCGCGGCGGTCGCGGCCGGCGGTGAGGGTGCAAATCGTCCTGCCGGAGCAGGTTGAACGAGTTCATCGTCAACGATTGAGACTCCGGCCCAAGCAACGGCAACCGCGGCGGTGCTGCCAATCAGCCAGAGAAGGATCAGTCCTGCGGTTTTCATTGGGGGACTCCGGCCATCATTGAGAAGAGTCTCTCACCGTGCGCGCTCCTTTGGTCCTAACGATCTCCTAAATGCGCCTTAAACCCATCGCCGGATGAAACAGGACCGCGTACGGTCATGCCCATGGCTTCAGTGTTCATTGTCAAGGAAGATCAACAGATCCGCGAGTTGACGGTTCGAGCGTTGGCCCATGCTGGCCACGTTGTTCGGAGTGAGTCGACGGCCATGGCGGGCTTGCCGGGGATCGTGGAGTCGGCACCCGACGTCGTCATCCCTGGACCCAGATCTCCTTGCATCGAAGTCCTTCGCGCAACGATTGCAGGACACAGATTTCGTAGGTGATGCGATTGACCCGTCGCTCGCCTCTGGAATCAGAGACAGTGATGAGGCTCCGCCAAGAGCGAGGAACCACCCCATCCATTGGCACAACCTCATCGACGGGAAAAAGCCTTTCGGTCCGGCCGATGTAGCGGCGGATGAGGTCCATGCCATCAAGCACTGGCCGATGCGCAGTGTTCGATGGTTCGAACTACAGCGCCATCAACAGCTGCGGGATGATGCGTCGGTAGTGACGGGCATAGGAGGTACGCAGGTAGGTCTGGGCTTGGCTCTTCAACACCGACTCTGACGCCTGATGTTCCTTGACAAGGGCCTGCAAAGTTTCGAGGTCAGCGATCGGGAACACGACATCGGAGACGATCCCATCGGGGTTGGCGAGTGCGGCTTCGGCGATTTGGTACAGCAGCTTGGTCTTTCCGTGAACCCGTTTCAGGTCGGCCAAGTGCTCTCGTTCGACTCGACGTTCGGCACGCGCTCTGATCTTGTGGATCACCGCAATCGGGTTCGCAGCGAGATGACCGTCCCTGACCATCCACAAACAGAACTGGCGCCACGTGGACATCACCCGCCTTGTCGATGACGATGCATGACCCGCCGAGTAAGTAGCGAAGGCATCCTCAAGCCGTGACAGCGTCACGTCGCCCGGCGACAGGTCCTCGAGCACACCGAGCTTGTCTCGGTCGGTATGCCCAGTGCCAGCAAGTGATTGGCCGATAGCCCAGAGATCAGAGACCCGAGCCGATGCGGTGTTAGGGGAGGGGCGAGCGGTTCGGAGGTTGTCAAAGAGGTCGGCGAAACTGTCGGCAGGTCTGGTTTCGCTTGACCATTCATCTGCTCGAGACACGAGGATTGGTGTGCTGCCAATTGGGTAAGGATCCACATGGATCGCGCTGAGCGTCGGCGATGACAAGCGGTGAGTGACTGAGATCGCAAGCGAACCACCTTGGGGCTCCAGCCGCCTGGGTTGAGACTCAATCGCCGGCGACGGCGCCGGTGCAGAAGTTGTGGACGAGGGTTGAGAATGCCTCGGTTTCGAAGAGCATGAGTTGGTGTGGGCCGTCGGCGAAGATCTCGACGGTTACTGGGCCGCCGATGCCTTGGGCGATCGCCTGGACTGTCTCGGGGGTGACGTTCGGGTCCTTGTCGCCGACGGCGTAGAGCACCGGCTTGGTGTTGTCCGCGAGCGGTTGGGGCGGGTCGTACTGGAAGAATGTGGCCCACGAAGACAGGTCATAGGACCAGGTGTTGTAAGGATCGAGCTTCTTCTGTTCGGTTGCACCCTGAAACCCGTAGTCGACATCGAAGTTGAAGAAGGTTGGGATGTCGAGGCGTGCGCCGCGACCAACCTGTTTGAGAATGGTTGCAACGTCGTCGCTTCTCCAGGCTGCGGAGGCTGCTTCGAGCAAGGGGCTGCCGGGGACGGCGGCTGAACCCATCAGGATCGCGCCCGTCACAGACGGCGCGTCGATTGCGGAGATCGCCGGGGCGACACCCAGGCTGGAGCCGAGCGTGAATACCGGGAGACCGGTGAGATCATGTACGTAGGTGGACCAGTCGCGGCTGGCTTGTGCCCACTCGTCCATAGCCCATGTGCCGCGCGGGCGGTTGGTGGTCGAACGCCCATGCCCGGGAGCGTCGTAGCACCACAGTTCGGCGCCTTTAGCCGCATGATGCTCGCAGAACTTGTCGTAGATGCCGCCGTGGCCACCAAGGCCATGGGAGACGACGAGCGCATAGGAAGCGTTGGCGGATGGATAACGGAAGCAGTGCAACTCGTTAAGTCGGTGGGATTCGACCTGCATGGTCACTCCTTCTGGATGGGAACAATGGGTGGATGGAAATGGTGGACGGATTGTTTGATGCCATCAGGTTGGCGGGGTCCAGCGAGCCGCTCGGTCACATCGCGGTGGGGTACACGCCACGCGCCGCGTCGCTGTGGTTCAGAAGCGAGCCGGTGAGTCTGTCGACCATCTCGTTACGGAGGGTGGTTTCGGCGGCGGCGAGGTTGGTGCGCTCGTCGTCTTGGGTCCCGAGTTCGTAAAGCCCTTCCTCGCCGGTGGAGTGGCGGGTGTAGCGGTGCGTTGCGGTGACGAGGGTTCGGGTGCGCGCCGGAACGAGCCCGCCGAAGTTGATGTCGATGTCGTCCTCGACAAGTACGTGGTCTCGAACTGCCGCTGCGGGGTCATCGAGGATCGGCGCCAGGCTGTGTCCCTGAATGCCGTGATAGCCATCGACGCTGCAGAGGTCCATGAGTGTCGGGCCGAGGTCGATGCTGCTCGCAAGTGATGTGGTGCGGGCCGCGTTGCGCCGCGGGTCAGCGATCACGAGGGGGACCTGCAGCGTCCCGCGGTAGTGCATGAGCCCTTTGAGAATGAGGCCGTGATCGCCCAACATGTCGCCGTGGTCGGAGGTGAAGATGACGATGGTGTCGTCGGTTTGGCCGAGTCGCTCGATGGCGTCCCGGATCTGCCCGACCCGGTCATCGATCATCTCGATCGTGCCATAGTTGGCAGCGATCGCCGCCCTGGTCACCTCGGGACTGGTGGCGCCGATCACGTCGACCCACTGGCGCATGTCGTGCACGGTCCGGCTCTGGAATCGTTTGAGGTACTTGGGTGCGCCCTCGAGTGGATCGTCGAACGTGGCTGGCAGCTCCATGTCGTCGGCGCTATGACGGTCGTACCACTGCCCGGGAGGCGTGAACGGGTGATGCGGGTCGGGGAACGATGCCCACGCCACCCAGGGCGAGCCCTGGGCGGTGGCCTCTTCGATGAAGTTGATCGTTCGATCGGCAACGAATGACGAGGAATGGAACTCTTCGTCGTAGGGCGGTTCATAGACCTGCCACCACGCATCGCTGCCGCGTCGCTTCGGGTTCTCGGCGGTCTGTGGAACCACGAGGTCTTCGCGCTTGGCGCCTCGCTCCAGGGCCCAGAGCAGGTGATGGCCCGCCACGTTCGCTCCGTGATCAAGCGACAACTCGACGGTGTCGAATCCGTAGAAATCCTCCGGCCACTCCAGCGCTCCGCTCTCGTAGAGTTCTTCGAACTCAAACTCGTTCCACCCCGCCGGATGCGGATCGTTGACCGCCGGTGGCTCGGTGAACCCGGTCAAAGTGAGCCGGCTCACGCCGTTTTGCAGATGCGACTTTCCAAGCAGGCCGGTGCGATAGCCCGCCTGCTGGAATTGGCGGATCCAGGTGTTCGCGCCCCAGTCGAGGGACCGGTCGTTTCCGATGACACCGTGGGCGCTCGGCATCCGGCCGGTCACGATGGTCGAGCGATTCGGCATGCACACCGGGTTGCTCACCCAACAGCTGTCGAAGACTGTGCCGCGTTCGGCGATGGAGTCGAGGTTGGGGGTTTGCACGACCGCATTGCCGTTGAACCCGACATGGTCGGCTCGATGCTGGTCGGTGATGATGAACAGAACATTCGGTTGGCGTATGGCGTCGGTCATCGGATTTCCCTTCGGTGCGCCGTCATCGCGCCGAGCATTGCGTTGGCGTGTTCGGCGAGTGGTTGGACGTGTTGACCGAGTTCGGCGAGTCGATCGTCGTCGGTGTCGCCGCGGGCGAAACGGTTGAACAGCTGCTGGAGGACGATGGCGAGTTTCCAGGTGGCGAAGGCTTCGTACCAATCGATGTTGTCGACGTCATGGCCGGCTGCGGCGTACCGGTCGACAACCTCGGTCCTGGAGATGAAATTGGTCATGTCGAGTCCGATGGTGGGCGAGCGGTCAATGCTGTCGGCCGGGTCTTTCCAGTAGCTGAGCAGGGTGCCGACGTCGACGAGCGGGTCGCCGAGGGTGGCCATGTCCCAGTCGAAGATCGACGTGACCCGATCGGGGTCGCCTTCGGCAAACATGCAGTTGTCGAACTTGAAGTCGTTGTGAACCAGCGAGACCCGGGACGGGGTGGGCTGCGTGTTGACCAGCCGGGCATGCACCTGATCAAAAACGGTCAGTGGCTCGGGTGCAGCTCGCTGCCAGCGGTCGTACCAGCCAGCGAGCTGCCGGTCCAAAAAGCCCTCTGGCCGCCCGAGCCGCTCAAGCCCGGCGGCGGTTGGATCAACCGCGTGGAAGTCGGCCAACGCATCCACGAGCGAGTGGGAGAGGCGGCGCTCGACATGGGGGAGCACTGCGAGTGAAGTCGGGATCGCTGTCCTGACCACCGCCCCCTGTCGTCGTTCGACTACCAGAAACGGAGCGCCTATGACCGATTCGTCCTCGCAGAAAGCCAGCGCTTGTGGGGCGCGGTCGAAGATCGGGTTGAGGCCTCGCAATACCCGGTACTCGCGGGCCATGTCGTGGGCTCCGGGCGGTATCTCGCCAAACGGCGGTCGTCGGACCACGATCTCTCGGTCGCCGAAGGACACGCAATAGGTGAGGTTGGCATGGCCCCCGGTGAACTGAGATACGTCCATGTCGCCGTCGAGTTCGGGTACGTGGTCGAGTAGCCAAGCACCGAGGCGTGGCCATTCGAGTTCATCGACCACTGGGGCGATGTCGTTGATGGGGCTCATCGTTGTGGGACGTGTCGAAACAGATCTCAGTCTTCGACGAGGACCGGAGGCGTGTTCTCGCTCATCCGTTCGGTGACTACCTCGTCGGGCATCGAGATGAGGGCCTGGTAGGCCTCCTGCGGTATGCCGCGCGGCCACGGAACATCCGGGTCGAAATCGGGTTGAGGCACCGGGTCGCCTGCATTCTCAAAGCTGACCGGGTTGCGGAATCGCTCCAGTTCATCGACGGAGATGCCGGCCAGGTCGACGACCTCGGGGTCAATCCACGCCCGGCCGTCGATTGGCTTGGCCGAGGTTGCGACTTCGAGGCTGAGGTCCTCGGGTCCCGCAAAATAGATCGAGTGGCACATGCCATGGTCAAGGGGGCCGAATACGGTCACGCCGCGCGACCGAATGCGATCTCGCATCGCCATCAGATCATCGAGACTGTCGACGTTGAACGCCACATGCTGCATCGCGCCGCCCGCGCACGGTCCGCCGCCGCTGCCCGCGTGGGTGACACCGATCGTTCGATCGATGTTCTTGATGTCAGGGGTTTCGACGAAGGCGATTGAACACGTGTCGCTGAGCTTCATGAAGCCGTGCCAGGCACCTTCGACGCCGTGCATCCAGTACAACGCGACCAGTTCACAGCCGAGCACGTCGTTGAAGAACTCGATCTGACGCTTGATGTCCTTGGTGGCGATTGCCAGGTGATGGATTCCGTTGTTCGTACTCATGTTGGTCCTTCGTCTTTCTCGCCGGGTGATTGTGGATCGTCGGCCGCCCGCAGGGTTGCGGCGACCGGGTCATCGAGATCGAGTCCTGCAAGTTCGCAACCTCGTTTGAAATCGACGATGTGCTTGCTCATCCATTCTTGAGCCGTTTCTGCGTCGCCCTTTTCCAGCGCTTGGAAGATCCGGCTGTGGGCTTCGAAGAGCCTGCGCCCGGGGCCGATCCGTCGGATCACGGTGCCGTAGGCGGGGAAGAGCAGAGCGCCGAGCGGCTCTCGGGCGAGCAGTAGTGCGTGATTGTCGGCCGCCTGGGCGACGAGGTCGTGGAACTCGACGTCGGCTTCGGCCAGGGCAGCCGGATCATCCAGGCAATCGGCTGTCTTGTCGAGATTGACGCGCAGCTCGGCGAGCAGTTCGGGTGTGACGTTGGCGCTCGCCAAGCCAGCCGCAAGCGGTTCGACCGCGGACTGAACCTCCCAGAGCTCTCGGTACGAGATGCCGTGCAGAACGATGGCCTCGTGCATCGCCATTGTTGTGACACTCGTGGAAGGGGCCGTGACCGCCATGCGTCGCCGAGCGCCCCGTTCGACCAGGCCCGCACTCTCTAGCGTGCGCAATGCCTCACGGACGGTTGGCCGGGTTACACCAAGTTGGTCGGCCAGGTCGTACTCGGGCGGCAACAACGTTCCTGGGGCCAGGCTGCCGTCGAGGATCTTGGCCCGGATGGCCTTCTCGGCAACCCGATAGGCGGGCATCCGTTCGACGGTCTCAAACACTGCGTCAGTCATATCAATTCTCCTCAGCCCCACTCGCGCATCAGGTTACGGCGGAGCTTGCCGGTGGCCGTCTTCGGGAGTTCGTTTGCGAAGCCGATGGCGCGGGGATACTTGTACGGGGCGGTGGTCTCTTTGGTATGGGTCTGTAGTTCGGTGACGAGATCGTCTCCGGCGCCATAGCCGTCGGCGAGAACCACCCACGCCTTGACGATCTCGCCTCGGTCAGGGTCCGGAACCCCTATGACGGCGCACTCCTGAACCGCAGGGTGTCGAAGGAGAGCATTCTCAACCTCTTGCGGGCCAATGCGGTAGCCCGCAGAGCTGATGATGTCGTCGGCGCGGCCGGTGTAGAACACGTAGCCATCCTCGTCGATTTCGACGTTGTCACCCGTAGCGAACCAATCGCTCCCGTCGGCGGTGACCAGAGAAGCCTCGGTGCGGTCGGGGTCGTCCCAGTAGCCGAGCATGACCTGCGGGTTCGGCAGCCGGACAAGCAGCTCGCCCGAGCCCTGCGCTTCGGCCGTCTCGTCCGCAGTGCGAACTGCGACGGTGACCCCTGGGAGCGGGCGCCCCATTGAGCCAGCTTTGACCTCGCGGCCAGGCCGGTTGGTCACCGTCATCAAGGTCTCGGTTTGTCCGTAGCCGTCGAGGACGGTGGTGCCGGTGATGTCGTGCCAGCGGTCGATGATCTCGGGGTTCACTGACTCGCCAGCTGACACGGTCGATCGCAGTTTGGAGAGGTCGTAGCCCGAAGCGTCTTCGAGAATCAGGCGTCGTAGTTCGGTGGCCGCTGCGCAGAAACAGGTGATCTCGAATCGCTCCAGCAACGCGAAGCGCTCGGCTGGCACGAAGGGGCCGTCGTAGAACAGCACCGATGCACCCTGGCTCCATGGGCCAAACAAGATACTGGTGCCAGCCTTGGACCAACCGGTGTCCGCGGTGCACCAGATGCGCTCATCGGGGTTGAGGCTCAGCCAGTGGACGGCCGAACTCGACCACGCCCACAGCGCTCGGCTTGCGTGGGTGACCCCCTTGGGTGGACCCGTAGAGCCGGACGTGTAATAGAGGATTGCTGCGTCCTCGCTCAACACGCGGGCCGGTTCGTGCTCGGACGAGTGGTGGTCGGAGTCGGCCATCGAGACCCATCCGTCGGGGGCGTCGCCGACGGCAACCTTCACGGTCAGATCGATATCGGTGAACTTGAAGCATTCGTCGGTGGGGCAGATGACGCCGCTGGCGCCGCTGTGTTCGACTCGGTACGCAAGATCGGACGCGGTGAGCATGGTGATGCACGGAATTGGCACCGCGCCGATGCGGGTGGCTGCGACCATGGCGATCTGCCACTCCGCGATCCGGGGCAACATGATCACGATCCGGTCGCCCTGACGCAGGCCGGTAGCCGCGAGCAGGTTTCCCAATCGGGCCGCGGCGGCGGCGATGTCGGCGTAGGTATAGCGAGCTTCGACTCCCGCGGCGTCGACCGTGACTAGCGCAAGGCGAGTGGGATCTTCGGCCCACCGGTCCACGACATCGGCGGAGAAGTTGAACGCGTCGGGCACGTCCCATGCGAACGTCTCGTCGATTTGATCGTCCGGTGTCTGGTGCATCACCCGCAATATTGTATGACAATAGGACCGCAGTCAACTCACCCGGCCCCGGTTGACTGTGGTCAGACCAGGAGGTTCTTGACCGGTTGCCCGAACAGTTGGCGGGCGTGATCGCCATAGCGCGACTCGCGCTCGAAGATCACATGGTTGGCCGCGGCGTTGATGTCGCGGGCACAGCGCTGGATCGGGTTGTCGAGCATCGCTCCACTGGCACCGATGAGCGCCGCAATCGTGTTTGTCGCGTCCCGACACATCAAGACCGCATGCGTGAGCTTGCTCATCCAGGTGCTCCTCTGTTGGGTCGTCGCGTCGTGACGGCGGACCATCAGGTCGGCGAGCACGTCTCGCATGAGTAGTTCCGCCGCGTCGATTGATAGCGAGGCCTCGGCGATCATGCCGAAGTTGCCCTCGCCCTTGACCGTCTCAGTGGCCTCGATCTTGGCCTTGACCTGGTCGGCAAACGCCGCCCGGGCCTTGCGAGCCGCTCCCAGGCACGGCAGCCCGGCAGCGAACCCAAGAATCGGGATCAGCGGAGTCGAATACAGCGGCGAGGCGTAACGCTCAGAGATCCCCCAACTGCCATCGATCAGGCCAAGGAACGGCACGGCTCGATTGCTCGGGACGAACACGTCGTCGATCACGAAGTCCCAGGAGCCGGTGCCGCACATGCCCGAGATATGCCAATTGTCGATCGCCTCGACCTCGTCGCGGGGCAGCAGGAACATCATCGGCTTGGCGCCGCCGTCATCGTCCATGGCCAAACACCCGGCGAGGACCCAGGTGGAGTGCACGATGCCCGTGCCCCACGACCACCGACCATTCATCCGGTAGCCGCCGTCGGTCGGTGTGGCCGTTCCGCCGGCGATGTTGAGAGCCGCCGGCGCAAGCACATGATCAGCACCGCCGTAGACCTCGTCCTGCACGTCTTCGGGGTACTCGGCGAGCCAGAAGGCGTGCTCGATGTAGAAGCCGATGATCCACCCCATCGCCGGATCCGCTTCGGACAGGATCAGCGAGACTTCGAAGAACGTGTCGATGTCGTGTTCGTACCCGCCGTACCGTTTGGGGACCATCATCGAGAACAGCCCCGACGCACGGGCGGCCTCGATCACCTCGTCGAGCGGCCGGCGGGCGACCTCAGCGTCACGCGCCTTGTCGCGAAGTAGCGGGGCGAGGTCGCGTGCGGCTTGGATGCATTCGTCCGGTGTCACGGGTCGATGTTCTCACATTCGATGATGTCGATCTCGACGAGCGGATTGTGCGCAGCCCTGGGTCCGTCCGTCTTGCGTTCTTTGCACTGTCCGCCATATTGTTTGACAATAGGACCGCAGTCAACTCGTGCCGGATACCACCGGGCGTACGCGGGAGCAGGGGAGCACAAAGGCAGTGATCGATTTCGAGCTGACCAGTCGGCAACAGGAACTCAAGGCCCGCACCGAAGCCTTCATTCGCGACAAGATCATCCCCTTGGAGCAGAAGGGCGAACCTCAGCGGATCGAAGACGACTTCCGCCGGGAGCTGAACGGGCTGGCCGTCGAGGCTGGCCTGCTCGCACCGCACGTGGCAACCGAGTGGGGCGGACTCGGCCTCGACCATGTCACCATGTCCGAAGTGTTCATCGCTGCGGGCTACTCGCTACTGGGCCCGCTTGCGCTGAACTGCTTCGCCCCCGACGAGGGCAACATGAACCTGCTCTCCAAGGTGGCGACCCCCGAGCAAAACGAACGCTGGCTGCGTCCCTTGGTAGCTGGCGAGATCCGGTCGTGCTTTGCCATGACCGAACCGATGCCGGGCGCTGGTTCTGATCCTCGGGCGATGAAGACCACCGTCGAGCGCGACGGCGATGAGTTCGTGGTCAACGGCACCAAATGGCTCATCACTGGAGCCCACGGGGCGGGGTTCGTCATCATCATGGCCCGCAACGGCGAAGACGAATCCGGCCGGCAGGCAACGATGTTGATGACCGACATGGATACCCCGGGCATCTCGGTCGAACGCGAAGTAGCCACGCTCGACCGCACCTTTGTTGGCGGTCACCCCGTGCTGCGGTTCGACGATGTTCGCATCCCGGTCGAGAACGTGCTCGGCGAGGTCGGCAAGGGTTTCCAGTACGCGCAGGTTCGGCTCGCCCCCGCCCGGCTGACGCATTGCATGCGCTGGCATGGCGCCGCGCAACGGGCTCACGACATTGCAATTGCCTACGCCAATCAACGCGAGGCGTTTGGCAAGCCGCTACTTGATCATGAAGGTGTCGGCTTCATGCTTGCCGACAATGAGATGGATCTGCATCAGAGCCGGCTCGCCATCTGGCATACCGCGTGGGTGCTTGACCAGGGCGGTGACGCTCGTAAGGAATCCAGTATGGCCAAGGTGCTGTGCTCCGAAGCTCAGGACCGTGTGGTCGATCGTTCCCAGCAAATTCTCGGCGGCTTGGGATTTACCCATGACACGGTGGTGGCGCAGATCGCCACTGAGATCCGAGGGTTCCGAATCTACGACGGGCCATCGGAAGTCCACCGGTGGAGCATCGCCCGCCAGCTACGACAACGATGAGCACGGGAGCTGCCCACCGATGAACGCTCGCATCTTCGAGTCCCTGCGCCTCGACCGCACCCACATAGCAACCCCCGTGGCCGATGCCGTCATGGACGAAGCCGAGCTCAGGGGAGCGCAACGCATCCTGGTCGTGGCCTCTGGCACGCTGTCCCGCTCAACTCCCGTCATCGATGAACTCGAAGCGGCGCTCGGCTCGCGGTCGGTTGGACGATTCGATTCGGTTAAGGAACATGCGCCTCGCGAAAGTGTCTTCGCAATCGTCGACCGGGTGCGATCCACCGATGCTGATCTCATCGTTACGGTCGGGGGCGGATCCCCACTCGATGCCGTGAAGACGGCGTTGGCCGCGTTGGCCGAAGGGCTCACCGAGCCCGGTCAGCTGGAACCGTTCGCCATTACCACTGGACCCGACGGCCAGCGCATCACGCCCGCAGTTGGCTCGCCGCCCCTGCGACAGATCGCTGCGCCCACCACGCTGACCGGCGCAGATTTCAGCGACCTGGCCGGGTGTGTAGACGAGGCAACCCACCGCAAGCAACTCTTCAGCGGCGCCGAGATTGGGCCGGCAGCGATCATCCTGGACCCGGCAATCACGGTGCACACACCGATGGACCTGTGGCTGTCCAGCGGCATCCGCTCGCTCGATCACGCGGTGGAGACGTTGTGTTCCAGCGCTCCGGAACCGCTGGCCGACGCCGGTGCCCTTCATGCCATCCGGTTGTTGTCTCGATCGTTGCCCGCGACCAAGGCGGACCCTGGCGATCTTGATGCTCGTCTCGAATGCCAGCTGGCTGTTGGCATGGCGTGTGCCGGTCTCAACCGCGTTCCTTATGGAGCGAGTCACGGTCTTGGCCACCAGCTCGGAGCGGTCCTTGGCATGTCGCACGGTCACACGAGCTGTGTGATGATGCCTCACGTGATGGCGCACAACCTGCGCGCGACCGCCGAAGCTCAGGCCCTCATCGCCGATGCCATGGGCCGTGCCGGTACCCCGGCAAGCGCGGCCGTCGCCGAACTCATCGCGTCGCTCGGACTCCCAACCACCCTCAGGGATGCGGGTGCGACGCCTGAACATCTCCCGGCGATCGCCCAGGGCAGCATTGCTCACCCGTGGGTCACCGGCAACGCCGTTCCGTTCACCTCACCCGATCAGCTCCTCGAATTGCTCGAGGCCGCGTACTAACCCTCTTTGCCGACACCGACACCCTCACCCGGAAGGAACCATGACATGAGCGCTACCAGAGACTTGACCACTGAAGAGATCGAGACCTTTCACCGCGATGGCGTTGTCTGCCTGCGCGGCGTGTTGAACGACGAATGGGTTGGAGTTGTGCGCGATGCCGTCGACGACGCAGAGCGTCGTTACCGCGAGTCCGCGCCTACCGCTATGGCCGAGCCGACAACGGAGAAGTCGCACCTTCACGCGCTCAATCAGCTTGGCGAGATGATCGAGGGCATGGGTGGCGAGGTGCTTCGCGATGGAAAGTCCGAAGCCGACGGCCAGTTCATCCTGGTCAACAATGCCGTGATCGATTACCCCGCGGTGCAGAGCCTGGCGCTCGAAAGCCCGTTGGGTGAAGTGGCTGCGCAGCTGTTCAGTTCGAGCAAGGTGAATTTCCTTTTCGATCAGATCTTCATCAAGCAACCGGGCGCCAATACCCGCACGGCGTTCCATCAGGACCAGCCCTATTTCCACGTCGACGGCGAGCAGGTGGCATCGTTCTGGACGGCAGCCGAACCAGTAGCGAAAGAGAACGGCGCCATGGGCTATGTCCGCGGATCGCACCGCTGGGACATGCATGCCCCCAACGCGTTCGTCGGTCAGGGCGTGGCGGCGGACAGCGAACTTCCCGCGTTGCCAGACATCGAAGGCAAGGAAGACGACTTTGACATCGTGTATTTCGACGTCGAGCCCGGCGACGTGATCGTGCACGACTACCGACTGGCCCATGGCGCCCGGGGAAACACCTCGCTCGATCGGCCCCGGCGAGCCGTGTCCCTTCGCTTCGCAGGCGACGATGCCACGGTGCTCCACCGGGCGAGCGCCCCGGCGGAATTTCCCACCAATGCAAACCTGCAAGACGGCGACGCACTCGACAGCACGACCTACCCGCTCGTGTGGCCTCGAACCTGAGCCGCACCGACAACCACGACCGACAAGCCGAAACCCGAAGCTGGTAACAATGACGACCTACGCCGACAGCATCAAAAACGTGCAGGACTATGTGCGGCTCCCGCTGCTCTATAACCACTGGTACGTCGCCGGGCTCAGCAAAGAGTTCGACCGCACGCCGAAAGAACGAACCCTGCTCGAACGTTCGCTGGTGTTCTACCGCACGACCGAAGGCCAGCTGGTGGCCGCCCAGAACCGGTGCCTGCACCGGTCCTTCCCACTCTCGGAGAGCCGTCTCGAAGGTGACGAACTGGTGTGCGGCTACCACGGTATTCGCTACAACCCCGACGGGTTGATGATTCGTGTTCCCAGTCAGAAGAAGTGCCCCGACCGCAGGCTCCGCACCTACAAAACCGTCGAGGTGGGCCCGTTGGTGTTCATCTGGATGGGCGACGAAGACGCAGCCGACATGGCGAAGCTTCCTGATTTCCCGTTCCTGAGTAACCGACACCTGCTGACGGTCTTCGGCGAACACCATCTCGAGTCCAGCTACCTGCTGATGCAGGAGAACCTGAACGACCTCACCCACTTCTCGTACCTGCACCACGACAGCGCCGGGTTCGACGACTCGTTCCTTGAGCTCGAAACCATCACCACCGAGACGCCAGAAGGCGTGAGCTGCTATCGCGTTGAACGCGACACGGAAAAAGCAAGTGCACGCCTGCCACCTCACATCAAGGAGCAGATCGGTGACCGTCCTGTCGAGCAATGGGATGGCGGAATTGCACTCTCGCCGGGTGTCTTCATGGGTGACGCGCCGATCAAGATCGGGGATCCGGACGCCGACGATGTCCAGGTCCTCAACCGCTACATCATGCACTACCTCACACCCGAGACGAGCACGACTCACCACTACTGGTGGTCCTACACCGACGACTTCATGCCAAACATTTCTGAAGTCAAAGAGATGCTGACTCCGGCGTTCGACAAGATATTCAGCGAAGATGGCTGGGCGTGTGCCCACATGCAGAAGCTGCTTGACAACGACACCAGCAACTACACCGAGCTGGTCATCGGCGGCGACAAGGCGGGGCTGCTGTTCCGGCGGATCGTCCTGGCTTGGGTCGAGGAAGAATACGGAACCGAGGCACCGTGAATTCAAGCAGCACCATGAATCCAAGCATTATTGGCTGGTCCCACCTGGCATTTGGTCGGCTCGAGAAGAACCCGATAGTGGCCGAACCGCTTCGGGTAACCGATTGTTCGTTGATCTCCGATGGCGCCGCCGCGATCGTGATCGCCGCTGACGCCGTGGCAAAGAAGATGGACAAGGCGGTGCGTTTCCGCTCAACCGCCCATGTGCAGGATGTCCTGGCCATGTCGCGGCGAAACCTGACGGACTTCGAGGGGCCAGCACGCGCCGTCGCGGCGGCCTTTGACCACGCCGGCATCTCGGTGAACGATCTCGACTTCGCCGAGATTCACGACTGCTTCACCATCGCCGAACTGTTTGGTGTACGAAGCCATGGGGCTCGCACCCAAGGGCCGGGGCGCGTCGGTTCTTGAACAGGGAACCGTCTATGCCGACGGCGCCTTACCCATCAACTTGTCGGGCGGGCTCAAGGCCAAAGGTCACCCCGTTGGGGCAACCGGCGTGTCGATGCATGTGATGACTGCCATGCAACTCATGGGCCGGGCCGGCGACCTGCAGAAGGCGAATGCCGATCTCGGCTGTGTCTTCAATATGGGTGGGTCCGGCGTGGCGAACTACTGCTCGGTCCTCGAGCGCCGCACCTGACTGACATCCTTAGGGCGCCAACTCTTCGAGCAGGGTGCGCTTGACGAACTTTCCGCTGGCATTACGCGGCAGCGGTTCGCCGCGGAACCACACATGTTCGGGAATCTTGAACGCCGCCAGGCGAGGTTCGAGGTGGGTCTTCAGCTCGTCCTGGGTCAGCGGGGCTCCGGCGACGAGATAGATCGCGACGCCGACCGTTTCGCCGAGCCGTTCGTCGGGCACCCCAAACACCGCCGCTTCGGCAATGCTTGGATGCTCATAGATTGCGGCCTCGACCTCGCTGCAATAGATATTCTCGCCGCCGCGCAGAACCATGTCCTTGATCCGATCAACGATGTAGATAAGCCCCTGGTCGTCGAGATAGGCGACGTCGCCGGTGTGGAACCAGCCATCGACGATCGCTTCCGCGGTTTCTTTCGGCCGGTTCAGGTACCCCTTGATGACGGCCGGTCCCTTCACGCACAGTTCGCCTCGTTCGCCCTGGGGGAGCGCCGTGCCTTGCTCGTCGACGATTTTGGTCTCGAAGGTGGGCATGGCGGGTCCAACTGAGGAGGGCCGAGCTCGGAAGAACGGGTCGCCCAGGGCGGTGACGATGCCGCTGGTCTCGGTCAGGCCGTACCCGGTGGATGGTTTGGCCCGGCCAGCTGAGTCGGCAATTTTCTCCACGAGGTCGGGCTGGACGGCCGCGCCGCCGCCACTGAGCGTGCCGAGCGACGAGGTGTCGCGGGTCGCCCAGTCAGGATGCATGATCAGCTCACGGTTCATCGTTGGCACCCCCGCGAAGCCCGTGACCTGCTCGCGTTCGATGAGCTCAAGGGCTCGGCCTGCGTCCCACTTGCGCATGAGTACCAGCTTTGCCCCACCGATGGTGGCCGGCTGCAGGATGCAGTTGTTGGCCGTCACATGAAACAGTGGTGTTGCCGCCATGAGTGCTGTCGGGCGAGGATTGGCGTCGGCCACTGCAGGTTCTGGTGAAGCGTCCAGCATCGCAAGTGCGGTTGATGTCACGGCCGACGAGAACGCGCAGTGCAAGATGTTGGTCACGCAGCTTCGGTGCGTGAGTTGCGCACCCTTCGGGAACCCGGTGGTGCCCGACGTGTAGAAGATGCACGCATCGTCGTCGGGATCGATCTCGACCGCCGGCAGGTCGTTGGGCGCGGCAGTCGGATCGGCAACGTCGGTCCAGTGGGCGAAGCCGTCAGGCAGCTCGCGTTCGGTTCGCACGGCGATCACATCGAGTGGTGCGTCGGCTCGTAAGCCTTCGAGGATTGGGGCGAGTCGTTCGAGCCGCTCGTCGTCGGCGATGATCACGCGTGGGCGAGAGTCGCTCAGCCCATATTCGAGTTCGGCGCTGGTCCACCATGCGTTTACGCCAACGACGGCCGCGCCCACCGACACCGTTGCCCAATAGGCAAGGGCCCACTCGGGATAGTTGCGCATGGCGATGGCAACCCGGTCGCCGGGCTGGACGCCGTAGTTGTTGACGAGGCGGTGGGCGAGTTGGCGCACGGACGCATGCGCCTCGGTGTAGGTCATGCGCTCGTCTTCGTAGACGAGGTAGGGGTTGTCGGCATGCGCAGCCGACATCTCCCAGATGGCTCGCATGTCCGGTGGCGCCGCATCGAAGACCCGCATGGTGACGCCCAGGACCTCGTGCTCCGACCATGCGAATGGCTGACCAGGAGCGATGAGTTGGTCCCAAACGCCACGGTACGTTTCGAACGCAGTGTTGTCGGTCATGGCTTGACTCCTGTTGTTGTTCCGGTGCGAGTTGTTTTCGGACGAAGCCATCGCCAATCCGCTTCCGGTGTACGAAGAGATCCGGAACGCCGGCCCGGTGGTCTGGCTCGAACGTTACGACATGTGGGTCATCTCGCGATTTGAGGATGTGCGGGCTGCGCTGCGCGCTGATGAGACTTTGCTGTCCGGCAAGGGCGTGGCCATGAACGAGGTCCTCAACAACTCCGGCAACACGATTTCTGCCACTACCTGCCGGTGAGCATCATCTCCGTTCTTATTGGTTTGCCCGAACAAGGGCGAGAACAAATGCTCGACTGGGCCCGCGCCGCGTTCAGTGCGCTGGGGCCGATGAACGAACGAGCACAGGCTTCTGTCCCTCACCTGATGGCGGGCGCCGAATACGTCGGCAATCTCGATCGCTCCGATCTTGCGCCCGACGGATGGGCCGCCACCCTCTATCAGGCGGCCGATGAAGGCAAGCTCGACATGGACGAGGCCCGCAAGCTGGTGTTCGACTTCGTCATACCAAGTGTCGTGAGGGGCTGCGCCAGCCAGCGTCGCGTAACGTCTGTCAGTTGCTGATTGTCCGGACGGTGACTCCGAATTCTGCCGCTGCAGATCGAAGTGGCGCGTTGTCGTCCACCTGGGCGAGACACACCTCGGCGGAGAGTTGGCGTGCAGCAGCGAGAGCTTCCAGAGAGAGAAGGTTGAGTCGAGCACCCCTATGAACGAGTTCTCCCATGGGCCAACCCAGTGTTCGCAGCGAGATCAGTTCAATTGTGTCGGGAAGGTCGATGACGGTGCCGAGCACTGCGGCGGCCACTGTGTCATCGACGTCTCCGAGTTGTTTCGAGATCGACCCGACAACTTTCTCGTCGGCTAGAGCTCGGCATAGACGGTGATACCACAGGCCGGTTGTTGCGATCGCGGTGCCAGCGGGGCGAAGTGTTGCGGGCTCGTCGCCGAGCAAAAGACGAAGAAGAAGGTGGTCGTCGACGAGAACGACGCTCAAGTGAGCTCAGGTTCGTCTTCGGTGACGGCAGTGACAAGTGCGCTGTAGCCGCCGGCCTCGTTCACCGCTTCACGGACTATGGAACGTAGGCCACCCCGGCCTGCTGGCACGATCACCAGGGCGTTGCCGAGGTCGGCGATCTCGACGGCGCCTCCATTGGTCAACTCCCATCGTCGACGGGCATCAGCCGGCAACGCCATCTGTCCTCGATCTGACACTCGGTAACTCGTCACAGCCATAACTCTAGGGTACAAGGCAGGTAGATGATATTACAAGGATTCCCTATTTGTCATTAACCCCATCAACGCAATGTCACGTCGAGCTTGCGGCCCGCTCGCTCGTGGCGTTTGGCGTTGGCCCGCAGGAGCGGGACCAACAGGCGGTCCGGAAGCCTGCCGAGCACCGCGGTCGTCTGAGCGTCCGGGCCAACGAGGTAGCGGGGTTTTGGCCGTCGTGCGGTGAGAGCATGCTCGACGGCGACGGCCACCTTGTCCGGCTCCACACCCCTTCGCTCGCCCCTCCGCGATGAACCCTCGTTGCCCCTCGACGAGGTGTCCGTAGCGGCCCATCAGACCCTGACTCTCGAGCAGCTGCTCCAGCTCCAGCATGTTTTCGTAGGTCTTGTCCCATATCGCGGTCTTGATCTCGCCTGGCTCGACTACCGAAGAGGACATCCTGGTGTTCTGCGCGAGCTCGGCCCGCAGCACCCAGTTGAAGGCTTGCACCGCGAATTTGCTCGCGGCGTAGGGGCCCAGGCCGGCCGTGGCGACCCTGCCCGCAATCGACCCGACGTGGACGAAGCGACCGTTGCCCTTGTCCATCAGAGGGAGCGCCGTCCGACTGAGCGTGACGAGGCTGAAGAAGTTGCCATCGAACTGCCAACGCCACTCCTCGTCGGTGAGCGTCTCCACCGGCCCTCCCACTGCGATTCCGGCGTTGCTCACCAAGCCGTGCAACAGACCAGCTTCAGCATCGATCTGCTCCAGGACGCGATCGATATCGTCTCGTTTGGTCACGTCGATGATGACGGGCACGACGTCGCCCGAGATGGACGACACCAGCCTCTCGCCATCCTCGGGCTTGCGAACTCCGGCATAGACCCGCCAACCCGCTGCGGCTTGGCGCGCAACACACGCCTCGCCGATTCCGGTCGAGGTTCCAGTGATCAAGACAACCTTCTGAGACATCACAGAGGTTCCTACGAGAGTTCAGTCAACGTGGCCGATGCGATCAACGGATCGAAAGCCGCTCGCGCGTCTTCGAGGCTGATGAACTCGTCCTCGGGGATCTCACGGATGGTCGATGTCGGAGCGCCATACACGCGCTCGCCCATCATCCGGCCCTGCTCGTCGTACGGCCACATCATGCAGAGCCACAGCGATTCGATGTACTTCGCATC